>SCPN01001097.1_pt1 | contig 63163 bp, 61 predicted proteins | sample 6106831 | NCBI WGS metagenome assembly SCPN01 (sample SAMN10720447, study PRJNA508395) | human gut metagenome | isolation source: Participant 1, 0 month | reverse complement strand
TACGCCTTCCCCGTCTTTTATTTCCATTTCATACGGAATCTGTATATACAGGCGGTAAAAAAAGTCGGGGCTGTCCAGCTTTTCAAAGCTATAAAGGCGAGCCTGTTCTCTTCCCTGCCAGGCAGGATTCCTCTGTCTGCCATCCACGCGGCCAGCTTCTTTCTCGCCCACGCTTCCGCTCCGGGACCTGTCGCCGTGCAGGATGCGGTCATAAAAGGTTCCACATATTCCTCAGTTTCATTGGTAAACTCCGCCTGGATATCCTTTTTCAGCCGCACCGGCATGTATAATTCCACGCCGCCCGTATGCGCAAATGCGTCATCAAAGCCAAGATGCTCTTCCAGCCACTGGGCGTCACCATATACATATTTGCTGCCTTCCAGCCAATTTGAGAAACGCTTCCAGCCGCGCATGATGCCTTCTCCCAGTTCCTCCTCTTTTGTCCGCTCAATTGTGATAACCGCATACAGACCACCGCTCAGCCCTTTTACGTTTTATTTTCATCCGTCCTTCCCTTCTCCTCCGGAATCGTGACGCATACCTCATACCCGTATTCTTCCGCCGAAGGGTCGCAGTCAGGCGCATTATAACCGAAAATACGGTAATTTCCACTGCGTATGTCAGTTTTCCCTGCCGCGAAGCTCATAGTTGCAAATGCACCGTCCTCGGGATTTTTTCCGTAATAACAGAAATAAGCAACACGCATGGGTGGCATTTCTTTCAAAATTTTGATATCCGGGTACTTTTCATTCATCTCTTCGTCGGGAATTTCAAAATATTTATCCATAACATTTATCCTTTCAAACTTGTAGTCCGCTCTTTCCCGGGAACAGGCGCTTGGAGAGAAGCCGGTGACTTTTTTAAAGATTCTGGAAAATGCATCGGCGCTGGTGTATGCATATTTAACGGCGGCATCCAGCACCTTCATCCCCTGGCATATATCATAAGCCGCAAGGGACATTCTGCGCATAATCAGGTATTCCTTTGCCTGAAATCCCGTAATAGCAAAAAACAGGCGGTAAAAATTCGAAACCGACATATACGCTTCTTTCGCCGCCTCTTCCGCCCTGATTTCATTTTCCAGATTATCCTCCAGAAAATCTATTGCTTTCTGTATCCTTTCATAGTAGTTCACCGGCCTGCCCTCCTGCAATCTTAAGATGTTTTCAGTATAGCAGACACCCGGACAGGTTACCCGACTTTTTTTCTCATTCTGCTTTAGCTCCATGCATTTCAGAATTTCCGGACGTTTTAAATGGGTTCCTGCGTTCACGGACGCCTTCCTTTGTACCGACGATTATCCGGTCGCAGAATTTGTCAAACAGGCCGGTTTCCAATACACCCGGTATTCCGCGGACCGCTTTCGCCGCTGCCAGGAAATCAATATTTTCTGAGAAGCTGATGTCCAGTATCCAGTTGCCGTTATCTGTTACAAACGGCCTTCCGTCCCTCTGACGGCAGACCGCCGTTCCTCCCAGCTCTTTGACCGCCTCAGCCGCCCAGGCGGAACCAAAGGGCAGGACCTCCGCGGGAAAAGGGAATGTGCCCAGGCGTTTTACCAGTTTGCTTTCATCCATGATCCAGATCACCTGATCCGCTCTGCGGGACAACGACTTTCCTGAAAGCGCGCCTCCCTCCCTTTACCGCACAAAAGCTGTCATCGATTTCATCCACGCCGTCTATCGCCAAATCCACTTTAATCCCGGTTTCCGGACGGATAATGGGAATCCCCAGTGAAACGGCAAGCTTTTCCGTCGCTTCGGAGGTTACGGCCGCCTGCAGAGCCCTTCCTGCGCGGACCATAGCGCCAACCTCCTGTATGAGATAATATGCGGTGGAGCCGGTGCCCAGGCCGAGCGTCATTCCGTCGCGGATATATTTAACCGAAGCCAGTGCCGCTGCTTTCTTCAGTTCTTCTTTGATTTCTACATGATTTCTGCTGTCCATACTGTTTTTCGCCTTTCTGTGAGTCACTTTATTGATATTCTATTGTTCCATTTTTACCCGTCTATACTGTAATTATGATTGTTGCAGTTATAAAAGTCAATCTGTTTTATACAAAATTCTGGGGGCCAGTTGATGGGGGCAATTGTTACGCTTTCCTGTGCCGTACATTTCCGGTTTGACAAAAATAACGGCATTCATTAGACTGAAACCATAACTGGTCCGTGTAACCCTACAATATTGTTCGTCATATTTATAAGGAGGCCGAAATTGGAAGTACCATTTTGGGAAGAAACATATAAAGACGATACAGTTTTTACATTTGGCAACCAAACCAGTCCATTACTGCAATCGAAAACCTGCTGGACAAATCGGGAAGAGTCCTTGACGTTGGCTGTGGTGACGGAAAAAATTCATTGTACCTGGCTAAACAGGGATTTAGGAATATTGATGCTTTCGATTTGTCGGTAAATGCAATTGAAAAGCTGCGCCGTTTGGCAGTGGCACACTCTTTAGAAATTAATGCATGGACTGGCAATTTATGCAGCTGTTTACGAATCAGGTACCTCCCTCTCCTGATATTGCACCTTTTGCTATCGGTATGGCAGATGACGGCGAAATCAGGAAGCTGTATGAGGATTGGGAGATTATTGATTTCAGGTCGTATGTTTTTGAAGACGAGCACCCCAATGTTCCCAGGCATCTGCATGCCTCTAACAAAATTACCGCCCGCCGGATAAAGTGAGGCCGCCGTCCTTTTCAGCTTTTTCTTCCAATCACTTAAAGCCCCTCCCCGCCAAAGACGGCAGGAAGGGGCTTCTCTGCTGCAGCTTTATTTCCACTGAATTATTTCTGCAGATTTATTTTTGTAGCTTCATTTCTGTGGCTTTATTTCTGTAATACCATTTGTACTGACTTACTTCTTATTTGTCCCAACCTCTTTATGGTATTACAAACCATCCTTAAAGGAACCGTTCCTCAAACCACCATTTCACATCCGCTTATTCCAGACCAAGCTTCTCCTTCAGCTCATTCCAGATATCAAATGCGGAGAAACGCATCGGTATGCTGTAATCATCCCCGCTCCCATGCACCGGTGTCCACACCTGGGCATAGAACGGGTTTCTTGAATGCATATCGGCGGCGCGTGCCAGGTGTTCCGCTGGCATTCCGGGCACCAGTGGCCGCCGCGCAGCATGGCGTTGACGCTCATTTTATATTCATGGCCTTCCGAACATCTGAACCGCAGAGGCGTATAAATATCGGGAATATTTTCATCCAGCAGCTCACAGCCTCTGAACCGCGCCGCTTTCCTGATATCCTCAGCCTGCAGCTCTTCCAGCGCCTTGCCCTCATCATAGCCGTGATCCATATAAACCGGATTCTCCTCGGAAGGATGGTAAAATTCATATCCTTCCTCCACACTCTTAATCTGCTGCTGTTTTTCTCTGGATCCGAAAAATGCATGAATCCAGTCTTCCTGATAATTCTCCAGCATCCAGGAGGTTCCCATTTCTTTATGGCTGATTTTTTCCAGGTTTTCCTTCATGGACCGGGTATTGGGCATCATGGCGGCAATCATGGGATTTTTCATCATCGCTTCCATTTCCGCCGTCGCCTCCGCCCGGTAGCTTTCCGGCGGGATTACCCTGAAATGTAAAATATCATCCAGTAAATCGGAATCCGTATAATAGTGGCCATGGAAATTGTAAAGCGCACATTTTGTCACATCAAATACATCCTGGTAACGGATTCCCATGGGGCCGAAGCTGAAATTCATCAGCTCCCAATGGGCAAAACGCCAGCCCTTGCCGCTGCTTAAATTATAGGCCTTCCTCCAGAACTCCTCAGGCACCCAGTCCTCGCAGAGATTGGCCATGCAGATGCCGGATTCCACCGCCGTGCTCCATTCCAGCACGTTATTTGGATTCTGATGGTGCTGGATCGGCTCCTCGCCCGCTCCCTGATCCGGCGGGTATTGCCCGGTCTGACGAATGGAAACCCAGTATTTCAGTCCGCTGTCAAACACGGATAACTCGGAAAATACCTTTGACATCGCATAATAATCATGGGCGGAAGGATTGATGGGATCTCCGCAGCGTCCCCAGTTCACAGGCACCGGCCTGTCACCCGTCATGGCCACCGTACCCACATAGGCGAATTTCACCTTGTCCGGATCCGGCTGTTCCTTAATGGCTTTAATAATATTCAGGGTGGAGCCAATATTCGTATACAGCGTTTCTTCCGGATATTTATCCGCCGCCGGAGATACCATGGCGCCGATGTGCAGAACATAATCCGCGCCGGTTACACATTTCAGAATTGTCTCATAATCCTTCATGTCTCCCCAGACTACTTCCAGATAAGGATCGGCAATTTTTTTCACAAGCTCTTTATTCTTTGCGGAAGGACGCGCCAGCATGCGGACCACAAATTTCGGTTTTCTTGCAAGCAGCTGCTTCACCGTTTCAATCCCCATTTTCCCGGTTCCGCCTGTTACAAAAACGGTTTTGGGCGCTTTTGAAATCACCGCACGGTATTCAGGCTGATCGAATTTAACAGCCGCTTCCTGCGCTTCAAAGGTGGCATTCATCGCACGGCGGGCACGCAGCGCATCCCCTACCTTCACGAAAGCGATACCTTCATTGCGGCAGATTTCCTCCAGCGCCGAAGCGTCATTGCTTCTGGAACCAACCGCGACCACCGCATAATCACAGGGGTAAGACTCTTCTTTTCCATCCCTGATTCCATACACGCATCCATTTTCAATCCGGTTTACCGTGATATCTGTGACTGTTACAATTCCACGTTTTGCAATTTCTTCCATCACACAGATTTTACGGACAGATTGATATCGGCGCCTCGCGGCATTTCCAGGACGGTAACCTTGCAGCCGCTTTCCGCAAGATATTCCGCCGCTTCCATACCCACAAGACCGCCGCCGATTACCACGGCGGCACCGGAAACCTTCACCTTTCCGCCCAGCACCTGATGGGAGTTCACCACATTTTCCCCGTCTGCGCCCGGAATTCTCAGGCTGATGGGCGAGGAACCAATTGCGCAGATTACGGTATGCGGCTTTTCCCCTGCGATCAGTTCAGGGGTTACCGGCGTATTCAGATGCACCTCAAGCCCCGCTCTTTTCACCTGCGACGCCATGGAAAGCCCATGGCCGCGCTGGCACTCTGTTGCGGGGCTCCCAGCGCAGCAGGAAGGAACTGTCATCGCTGCTTTCATAAATCACCGGCCTGGCGCCGCGTTCCTTCAATACAAGCGCCGCCTGCATTCCGGCAATTCCGCCGCCTGCGATAAGCACCTTCTCCGGCTCTTTACAGGGAACCGGCTCCATCTCCGCTTCCAGGCCTACCGCCGGATTTCTCAGGCAGGTGATGTGGGGCATATCCAAATTGGAAAAACCGTCATAGCAGCCCTGATCACAGCCTACACAGGTTACGATATCCTCTCTTCTTCCTGCCTTTGCCTTGTTGCAGAATTCAGGATCCGCCAGCTGTCCCCGGCCGATAACCACCATATCCACCTTGTCTTCTTCCAGAATCTGCTCCGCCAGCTCCGGCGTATTGATCCTGCCGACGCCAACTGTCAGCATGCCTGTTTCTTTCCTGATATATGCCGCATTATCAATATTGAAGCCGCAGGGCAGATCAAGGGAAGGCACCTCATATTTCAAAGCCGGCGTTATTATATTTCCTCTGGAAATATCCAGTACATCCACGCCTGCTTCCTTTGCCCATTTACAGAACTGCGCCACTTCTTCTATTGTCAGCCCGTTTTCAAGATAATCATCATGCGCATCTATTCTCATGAAAACCGGCATGTCCGCAGGGACCGCACTGCGGATGGCGCGGATGGCTTCCAGCGGGAAACGCCGGATCCATTCGTCCGTCCGATGGTTGATTCCGCCCGACAGGAAGGAATGGGGCAGATAGTTATGCGCGCAGTGGAACTCCACGCAGTCAAAGCCCGCTTCTGCAGCCCTTGCCGCCGCTTTGCCAAAACAGTCCGCTATGTAATGGATCTGTTCCACGCTGATACCGGGCAGTGTAAGTTCCGCCGACACCGGCATGTCAGAGGCCACATACATCACTGCGGCCGGATCAAAGCTTACGGCAATACTTCCCTGCCAAAGCTGGATCCCCGCCTTGCCCCCCGCTTCATGGATGGCATCCGTCAGCTTCTTCAGCCCCGGAATATACTTATCCTCTGCAATGGAAAGGAACTGCTTGGGGGAGCTTAACGGCTCCACGCTGGCTACCTCCACCATATTCAGTCCGTTTCCGCCCTTCACCCTGGCAACATGATATCGGATCAGCTTATCCGTCACCATTTTATGATCGCTCATACGGGTACCCATTGCGGGCAGGATAACACGGTTTTCAATCCCATCCCTTTGAGGATCTGATGGAGAATAATTTTCATACATAAGTTCCGTCCTCCTTTTCTTATATCTTATATTGTAAACTATTCATAATCTGTACAGTCAATGGTGTTTTTTTATTCAGATTTTGTTATAATTAACAGAAGATTTGCACATGAAATGTATTTTTATCCACAATATGCCTTTCGAAAACTGTTCACCTGGTGTACACTTTCCGGTAGCGGGCCGGATCATGTGCAGGGAGAAATATTCTGTAGTGAAGGCTTTTGCACCGGGCAGACAGTAACGTTTACACCGGACGGTAGCTTTTTTTGATAAAGGAAGGAGTATCCATGAGAATTAAGGAAGTGATTGAAAAAACCGGATTATCCAGGAGAACCATCCAATTCTATATCTCACAGAAACTGATCATGCCAAAAGAAGATCCGGTAAACGGATATCATGATTTTTCGGAGGAGGACATGCGCAATCTCATTATTATTTCACGGCTGCGCAGGCTGGATTTTCCCGTTTCCGATATCCGCCACATCCTTCGTTTTCCAGGAACTGCTTCCTACTATTTCTACCGGCAAATCGACACCCTGACGAAACGGATGGATACCATGCGGCGGAATGTGGACATCCTTGCCCGCTATTTTGAAAATGATCCTGCCCCCATCGACTGCGATTCCCTTGCCGCCAGCCTGAGGCTCATGGAATCCTATGAGGAAAAGAAGGCTGCCGCTGATGATTTTACGGAGCTGGACAAGAGAATCATACCTCTTTTTATATGGACGCCCTATCTTTCCGGAACCCGCAGTGAATACCAGGAATTCATCTGGAGCAAAATTTCCCGGAAGGTAATTGAGGATTATCAGCCTTTCCTGCGCAGTATGAAGTACATCATTTCTGCCCTTACGCCGGAACAGCTCACCTACAGCAGCGAAAAAACAGCGCAGCAGGCTGAAATTATAGCGTCCTTAAAGCATGACAGCCTTCCTGCCCATGCGGCCTGCATGCTGGAGCAAATTGATGCTTTTCTCCGGAACAGCGCCCTTGTGGAAAAGTGGAACCTTGTCTATCCGCCGCTGATTTATCCGCTTCTGACAATCGGATATTCCGAACTGAGCAGTATGATGTTTGAACTGAACAGTGATTATGAGCGTTTTTATAATAATATCTGTGTTCTATGCGGCTTAATCTGGAACCTGCTTCAGACAACAGAACATGGGACACGGATTTATGAGGAAATCGCAGAGAAACTTCTTCCCATTAACTGGGAGCAGAATGGGAAAGGGGAGCTTGAACGGATGACCGTATTTGCGTTCAGTCCCTATGCCCTGCTGGAAAAAGAAGACATTAAAAAGCTGTTATTTTGAAGGATTTTACCGTAACAGTCCGGCAGTTGAACTGTTACTATTTTCCTTCTGTTAAAATAAAAAACAAACGAGGAGTATTACTATGCAGAAAAACCTTTCACTTTCCATTGACATCGGCGGTACCTCCGCCAAATATGCTTATGTCACGGCAGACGGAAAGCTCACCGGGAAAGATTCCTTTCCCACCTCCGGTCTGAAAAACCTGGATGAATTCTATCAGCTGCTGCTGCCTGTTATCGATAAGGCTATTGCCTGCGGCGCCGTAAATGTAGGGCTGTCCTGTCCGGGCTTTATCCAATCGGACGGACTGTGCATGGGCGGCGTTGAGAATCTGCCCTATCTTAAAGGCGTGAATATCCCTGAATTCCTCCGGCAACATAATCCGTCTCTCAAGGTGTCTATTATGAACGACGGTACTGCCGCCGCTTTAGGGGAGTACTGGCTGGGCAGCGGCCAGGGCAGCCGTGTCCTGCTGTGCATCACCCTGGGAACGGGACCGGTATCGGCAGCGCCCTGATTCTGGATGGCAGGCCATATCCGGGCAGCCATTTTCAGAGCGGGGAAATCGGCTACAGTGATTATTCCTCCTCTGAAGAATACCTGGAAATCAATTATTCCACCCTGGGAATTCTCAGAAGGGCCTCGGAGCTTACCGGCGAACAGCTCGACGGCTTTGCCTTTATCCAGCGCATCCGGGACAATGATCCCTGCTGCCTCCGGCTGTTGGAGGACTGGACCGAAACGCTGGGCCGTATCCTGGCGAACAATATCCTGATGCTTGACCCTGACAGGGTGGTAATCGGCGGCGGCATTTCAAAGCAAAGCGACATCCTGATTCCTCTCCTGGAAAAACATACAAACCGCCAGCTTCCGCCCCAGTACCGGCATCTGGCCGAAATCGTTCCCGCCAGGCTCGCCAATGATGCCGGCCTGTTCGGCGCTGTAAAACCGTTTTATGAAACGGGTATGGATGCGTGACGCTGCTTTGACGATTTGCCAGCGCTGCCGCGGTGTAAAAAAGAAAGCGTCAGGGTTTACGGCAAAGCCAGCCAAAAGGCAGCTCTTTGCATCCGGCTAATCCAGCCAAACAAACAGGCGCTTCCCGCCGCCGTTCTAAAAATGCCTCACTCCCTGTTCCCGGAGTGAGACATTTTTATTCGGCCAGATCAGTCCACCTCCTGTCCTACGCGCAGACCGCAGAAAGTGATCCAAATATGCCAAAAGCTACTCTGCAGATAATCTGCCCATATAACTATCACTATTCCATATCTCCTCAAATTCTTCTTCCCTAATGGCCAAGGCAAAAAATCCCCCGCCCCACTCTCCTGAATTCAGCTCTGCCACAGAAGGTATGGAAAGAATCTCAATAACATCACGATAGAAATCCTCTATACATTTCACTTTCCTGTCCGCAAAAATCTCAATTGCCCTGAGCGCCAGCCGCTCATCCTCCAAATCAACCTCATAAATGTAAATTACAGGCATATCGTCCGATTCATAGTCAGCAAAAACCTTGATATATTCCACATTTTCTTTCATTTGCGCATCCTCCCCGGAACAGCTAAGCACAGTAAATATCCGGCAATTTCACCGATACAATCCACACAAACATAAACCAGCCCTCACCCGGCTATGAATTATTGTCCCTATTTCTGCGGTATCCGGATGGGGACATCCCTGTAAAGCTGCGGAACTGACGGATAAAATGGGTCAGGTTATTATACCCCAGGGACTCTGCGATGGAGGATATGGTCCTGTCCGTAAACAAAAGCGCATTTTTTGCCGAATCAATCCTTGCACGGATGAGATCCTCCATGGGAGATGTCCCATAAAAGGATTTGTATACCGTATAAAAACGGGACTCGCTGAGGGGGATACGGGCCGCCATCTCCGCCACAGTCCATGGATGATTCAGGGAAAGAAGCACCTCGCTGCGAAGCCTGCGTAAGCCCTCCGAGGTGGTGGTATCAATAGCAGCAGTATACTCATCCGACAGGGAACGGGAAAGCTTTATAAATAATTCTGTCATTTTCAGCATTATAAGCCGGGTGCTTCCTGATTTCCGGGAAAAAAACTCGCTTTCCATCTCCTGCACAATGGCCGTTATCAATTCCGGCTGGCGTGGGTAAAGAAGTGTATCCAGCGGAAGATCCAGGCATTCCGGCAGTCCCTCCGGCATTTCGGAAAAATGAAACCAGTCATGCACCAGCGGCTGCCGCGCAATGAAATACTGCGGAGTCCCCGGCGCATAAATGATACAGGCATGGTTCGGCGCCACAGTTCTTACCCCATCAATGACAATTTCCACACTCGTAAGAAAATGTACAAAGGAATACCCCGGATATCCTTTTCTCCTGTTCAGGCAGAAACCGGCCTGTTCCGGCCAGGCATGGCGAATTCCATATAACAGCAGCATAATATTTTTTCCTTTCTGAATTTATTACACATTATATTAATCGCAGTAGGATATGTCAACAAATTCATAGGTTATGTCATTGAATATACAGGAATGGTTTGGCATGATTGACTTATACACAAAACATGAATTATTGGGAGGAAATGCTATGAATTCAAGAGAACGCGTACATGCTGTCCTTAATCACCAGCTTCCGGATCGTGTACCGAATGGATTGGGCGGCTGCGAAACAGCAGGACTGCACGTAATAGCTTATGATAATCTGCAGAAGCTTATGAGCGTGGAGCAAAAGCCCGCCAGAGTAGATACCTTTATGATGAATGCCGTTTTTGAAGAACCCGTAATCCGTGCCATGGACGGAGACCTTATCCTGCTTGCCTCCCCTAATATGTGTAAAAGTGATCTGCGGGGAGACGCAGACGGGCAATGGAAGGAACAGAAGCTCTGGGGAAAAACCTTCTCCATACCGGTGCAGGATTATTTTAGTGTAAACAGCGATGGATACCTGGTCTGGGACAGCTGCGGCGGAGTAATCTGCCCGAAGGGCTCCTATTATTTTGATCAGAATGAGGCTGTTGACCTGATGGCTGAAATCGAAGTGCCGGATCCGGAGCAATTCCATCCCAGGGACACAATTGAGGAGAAAACACTCCGTAATCTGGAAAATGCCGCGAAAAAATTATATGAAGAAACGGATCTGTCTCTCTGTCTTGGGGAAAGCATTACCGACCTGCAGGTAGCTCCCGGCGGTATAATCGGTTCCATGGTTTTAATGATGGAAGAACCGGATGTGATGCGGGCGCTGCTGTCAAAATGCGTGGAAGCAGGCTTAAAGCAGATTGATCTGCTGGAACAGGCCGTAGGAAAATACGTGGATATTCTATCGGTGGCACATGACTTTGGCGACAACAATGGCGTTACCATTGGCGAAGAACTGTGGAGGGATATTTATAAGCCTTTTTATAAACAGTTTTTCCAGGGCTGGCGCAGCATCACCAACATGAAAATAAATCTGCATTCCTGCGGATCCATCGCGTCTATCTTAGGGGATCTCATCGAATGCGGCGTTCAGATCGTTAACCCTGTCCAGACCTCCGCCGCAGGTATGTCGGCGGAAGCCCTTAAGCAACGCTTTGGAAAGGATGTGGTTTTCTGGGGCGGCGGCTATGATGCACAGCTTATTGATACATCCTCCTCTTACGGGGATGTCTACAGAAACGTTTATAAAAATGTTAAAATACTGGGCGCCGGCGGAAATTATATTTTTGCAGGAGTCCATAACCTGCCTGCAAATATGCCGGAGCATCATCTGAAGGCTATGCTGGATGCGTATCGTGATGCACGGGACTATTAGAACCGGCAGGAACTACCAGATTAAGCGAGGCCGCCGCTCTCAATTATCTGAATGATGGAAAATTTAAGAGGACGGCAAAGCATTTCATTCCCCGTCCAATGAATCCCAATGCCCGTTGGCGATCCGGTAGACAGGATCGTCTTCCCGCTCACAGTTGACCAATACGGAAATCATCAGTTCATCAATTTCCGGATCATCTTTCATCCGATCCAATACCTCAAAAGCGCTCTGACGCAGTACATCCGGGTATCCCGGCTCGATGAACGCCATAGCCAGGTCCTTTGCATCGGCTCCGGTCTGCCGTGCGGCATACCGCAGCAGCCGCGCCGCCGAGTCCGGATCCTCATGATCATCATCCATCGCCAGACATCGAAGCCCTTCCGCATTCAGTTCCACCCCCGGGTACAGCGCCAGCGCTCCCGCATCGGCATACATGGGGTAACGCTGCGCTGCCTTTATATACTCCATGTCCCATACCGGACGGACACCGGAGGCGATCAGCGGAGGCGTTCCCCTTCGTTTCCTTCCCAACGGGCAGTCAAAGAGTTTTTGCTGCGCAGGGGTGATGATATCCGCCGCCGGCGTCTCGCTCCCATCCGGCCAGACAATATGCAGGATTCCCTCTCTCCAGATACGCCCCGGACGCGATATGGTCAGGGCCGGCACTGTTTTTTCCTCCAGCGCACAGGCGCAGGCGCGGTGGTGCCCATCCAGAAGGACACTCATATATCCCCAGAGCGAATAGGCCAAAACAGGAGGAAGCGCCTCCCCCGCCCTGAGGCGCCGCCGATAGTTCTCCGCCTGTTGAGGATCGTACTTTTGTGCGCTCTGCGCAGGATAGAGATAGCAGGGGAAACAGGGAAGCACACGATGCTTATCTGAATCATAGTATTCCGACGTCGCTTTGAATGACGTCAATGACTCCGGTACATCCCAGAAGAAATGCCCGTCACCATCGGTTGGATAGTAATCCGAATAAGACAATACATAAATTCCCGGCTGGAGCAGGCCAAGGACCGGCCTCACCCGCTCCAGCGCATCCGCAAGTCCGGCATATGGCTTATCCAATGCAGCCCGGACCGAACGAATTTCCCTGCAGTCCTCCGGTATCCCGTACCCCGCCGCCAGCATACTCTCACAGGTAGGGGAGCCGTTGGCCTGTATCCTGAGCAGCGGGGTTTCGCCCAGATACAGGATAGAGCGATAGTCCGCTTCGCATCCTCTGGCTTCTTTTTCCGGTTCAAACCAGTCCATGCTTAACCTCCCACAGCTGCCCCGCACAGCAAGAAGCAGATGCTCCGAGGGAAATGCCCCCAAACACCCCCTGTGTCCTGCAATTACCTCTATCTTTTCTTTTTGAAACAGCATAATATCCCTCTCCTTCGCCATTTCCATAGCACCGTCCCATCCTCCATGATAAGCTTTGACTTCCGGTAAGCTTCACGATGGCATATTCCGCCTTGGTGACGGCCAGATATCCGGTCCGCTGTACAGAAGAATTCATGCAGACGGTTCCCCGTCATTTGCCGCACAGCCAGCTGGAATTTATTTATGTTTTTCCATATACTCGGACTTTACTTTGTCTATTGTTTTTCCACCAATACCAAAATTTTTATCTGGTAATTCTTTAATGGTAACAGAGAAAAATTCCTGCGGTACATTCATTATTTCAGATGAAACTTCTGTTAAACGCTTAATCAGATTTTCTTTTTGTTCATCTGATAAAGCTCCGCTTTCGATTGTTATATATGGCATTTTACTCTCCTTATAAATTGGGATTGGTCAAAATGGTTTATGGTTGGCTCAGGATATTTCACAAATAATGTTGCAAATTTATTTGCTTTTGGAACCGTCTCATCTAAAATGTCTTTGTCCCCGCCAAAGTCCTGTTAGCATATCTGTAGCCGGTCTGTATAATGGAAAAATATTTGTTCCCTATCTTCTATTCCTCTACACAACTTTACAGTGTTTTCTATAGCCCATCAGTCAACAACACTTCCTGCAATTTATCATTTAGCTTAATGGCGTAAGGCATACGAAATATCACACCGAATACATAAAGCCTTTTATGATAATCATTGTCAGATAAATACGGGAAGCAAGGCCTCATACGCTTCTTCATCGTCTTTATACGAAAGAGCTGTGCAACAAACAGAAAAGCAGGACATATCTGCTGCAGCGTGCAGTCTGTCAATAAGCTGTTTGGTTGATAAATTATATGGCACAATAATACCATTGATCATTTCAGGCTTCATTTTGAATTCCCTGGCAGCCAATCTTTCAATGTTAATTAATCAGTTTCTCAACAGTTCATAAATATTGCTCATTGCTTCACCTTCATCATATAAATCCTGATACATTTTCGTTTCAGTTACAGAGAAACCTGTTTTTTCCAAGGTTCTGCAAGACGCAATATTTTCAACCCTGGCTGTAGCAACAAGTTTGTTTATTTCATATTCTCCAAACATATAATCTACCAGGCATTGCAGTGCTTCCGCTGCATATCCTTTTCCGCGATAGTCTGCACCAATGAAATAGGTAACACCAACTTCCATAAAATCCTCATAATACGAACTTCCTACAGAACCAATTACCATATGGGCTGTCTTATCCTCTATTGCAAACGCCAGATATTCATGATATGGATTATCTTCAGATTCCAATTTTATTGCATTACTTATAAATTCCCCCATCCATTTATGACATTCACTGCAATCTCCATAAATTTCTGTCAAACTGCCATCTGAGGCCATTTCTATAAAAGCTTTTTCATCAGATGGATGCAAACTTCTTATAATGAGCCGTTTGGTCTCTATAAGCATATCATGAATTCCCCCTGTACAATTATATTTAAACTCTTTTCCTACTTCAGCCCCTTGTTCCATCCTCCGCAGTCAGCAACAGCTCCACAATCCCTCTCTGCGCCTCCTGCGTATAATAAAACACCTCATACTCATTCCCTTTGGAACTGACCCGTACCTCGGCTTCTATCCCAAAATCCTTCCCATATTCCGTTATCTTCCGCAGCGACATCCGGTCGGCTCATCTTCCGGAGCCGGTCCCGTACAAAAACATTCTGAATAATCATATTCAAATACTTCTGTTGTTATTGGATTATGCGGAACATACACATTTAAAAATATTTCGTTCGCTGCTGAAGGAGGTTTAGTTGATAGATAATCTTCAATTTTTAGTTTTACAATATCACTTCAACGCATTCCCATTCATGATGCAAGAAGGATTATTGCATCATCTCTTTTTCCTTGAATAGTGCTGATGCCATTAGCATTCTCAATCCTTTGAACTTCATCAATTCTTATTTCCGAACAGGAGCTCTTATGCAAAGGCTTCCACCTTGTACACACCAACAGCCCGCTCCGGGAATCGCACGCAGACATATCTCGTCTTCTCCCGGCAGACGAACCGTCAGAAAATTATCAATATTGGCCTTCTCCGAAGTATAGACGCTGCGGTATGTTTTCCGGTCATCCGTCAGCAGAATCTCATAATCCGCATTTGTCACTTCCGCGAAGACAACCACCACGCTCTGAATCTCCTTCGTGCCTTCCAGATCCACCAATACCATACGTTCCGTATCATATTCTGCCGGTCTCCAGTAGGTCTTCATATCACCATTTGTCACGTTCCGAGCCGGATGCTCTTCCTCTGCGCTTGTACAGAATACCGGACGATTGATGGCAATATTGTCAAGGCTTCTGCGCTTCGGTTCATCACACACATAAGGCGGGGACTGAAGTTCCACACGCGCGCAGCCTTCCGGCGCTTCTTCACCAAGCACCTGGATCCTGATTTCGTCACAGAGCAGTCCCTCACAGGCTGCATGCACTACCGTCTCTCCGCCGTCATAAGCGCGAAGCGTGATTGCTCCAAGCCCCTGAATCAGATTCTCCTTCCCGGAAGACAAAATGAAGTTTTTACCTGTTGGAAATCTGCCCGGGCCGGAAACTACTATAAGCTCTATCTGTGGATTACAGTCGATTCTCTCACCCGCTTCATTCAGCACCTCCGCCACTATCTTCACATCCTCCGTACCGTCGCATTTCATAGTAAGGCTGCTCGGTATCAGATGAACTCTATGGGGTACGCCTTTCTTCGGTATTTCCGGACGAGGGACGCCTGCCAGATTCTCACGATACCAATACCATGTATCCAGAGGCAGTCTGTAATAATCAATCATCCCCATATGTCCCATATTTCCCAGAATACTGCCATGATGGAATGCACACCACAAACACTTGCCGCTTCTCCAGGGATAGTCCTCTTCCACGCCGTCTCTGTATCTGTGAATAAACTCTCCCGGACGATCAAGCACACTGCTTCCATACTCGGATACAAAATTCGGAAATCCCGGATTCAGGAAGATGGATGCGCCATCACCATTATACCCCGCAATATCACCCAGAGTATCGAAGCCTCCTCTCTGCGCACCACCTACTGCCGCCGGGCGGGAATCATCCAGTACGTGACTGTACTCCACTAATTTCCTCACAAGCGCACGTGCCTTATCAAGCACTTCCAGTGCGGAGAAAAACGGTTCATTGCACATACTCCACACGATGATACTGGGATGATTACGGTTCACCCGAATCATTTCACTGAGTGTCTGCATGCAGCTTGCCTCAAATTCTTCTTCATCTTCTTCATTCACAGGATAACCGCTTGCCGTCCAGTACCCCTCTTCTTTCACGCCTCCGGTTCCCCAGAAACAGTTCTCCGACCAGAAGAGTATTCCCTGTCTGTCACATTCTTCCGCAAAATACGGATGATGGGGATAATGGGAACCGCGTATGAAGTTCATTCCAGCATTCCTTCACCATAGCGATATCCCTCGCAATGGCCGTATGCGTCACGGCATCTGACCATCCCGCCTCCGATCTTGATGTACATTCTGCGCCGAATATCATAATGCTCTCCATTTAAGAAAAAGCCCTTATCCGCCGTAAATTCAAAAATATCGAATTCCAAATTCCGTCTCGTAAGTATCCACAGGCATATCGTCCACATATACCCTGCTGACCATATGTGTATACAGATTCGGCGTATCCGATGCCACAACTGTGCGGATCAGCAAGGAACTGTTCCTACAACCTTCGTCATATTCTCCGGCGCGATGGAAAACGCACTCCATCCTGCCCGCCTCTTCCCTTTATACAGAAGGATGGATTCCAGCCTGCCGTCTGCCTGCACGGAAGAAGTATTCTCCACCTCTGTCTCGCACGATACGCGCTCTTCCTGCGGACACCTCCGGCGTCGTCACCCGCGTACCGTACCAGGCCACGTGCACTTTCTCCTTCACGATGAGGCTCACATCCCTGTAAATACCACCATTGAGACATGTTCACCGCCTCTGGCGCGCGATTCTCGCATTCCACAGGTTGTTCACGCGCACGAAATCAAATTGGCCCCAGGCCGTACAAATGAAGTAATATCTACCAAAAATGCCGTATAACCGCCCCTTGCGTGCCCGCAAGTTCTCCATTCCATATACTTCCGTGTCCTGAAAGCTTGCCTGGAACTCCAGATACAGCTTCTTCGTATCAAAACCAATCTCTATCTGCAGCCATTTGCGGTAGCATCCATATCCTATATAAAATTGCTTTTCCATGAAATACGGAATCCCAAAAGAATGCGGAATCCCGATATCATACCATTCCTTATCATCATATTCCGGTGCTTTCGCCTCCGGGAAATCACCATGCATAAATTTCCAGTTGCTGTTAATTAAAATTTTCTTTTCCTGTTCCATTTGCGATTCCTGTTTTCCTCTTCCTGAACACCTGGAAACAAGGAATTGATAATCCTCTTTCCGCCGCAATCCATTCCTGATATGCAGGGAAAGAGGATACACTCCATCTCCCAAAACTTTTTATTTTACAGCTGCCGCCGGCTAAAACACAAATTCATATGCTTTCCCTGCTTCCAGCTCCACAGAATACCCGAATTCTTCCTTTTCCCAGGAAAGTATTTCGTCCTGGCAGGAAATCCGCTCGGGTACCTCACCGACAAACAGCGTTCTGCGGCTCTTATCCGCACGGATTTCTGCTTTCTGCAACGTTCCGTTCTTCCATTCCATATCCACTTCCAGGCCGCCTCTTGCACGCAGGCCCTTCACCTCGCCGTTCTTCCACTTAGGAGGAAGCGCAGGCAGGAAATGCACCCCTGCGTGGCTCTGCAGCAGACATTCCGCCATACCGGATAGAAGTCCCAGGTTACCGTCAATCTGAAATACATTTTTGGCATTCAGCAAGCTTGCCGTAAAGCTCTTTTCAAACATTCTGTCGATAGCAGTCTGTGCACCTTCTCCGTTTAAAAATCTGGCAAAGAAAGCAATATGCCATGCACCACCCCAGCCTGTCGCTTTCGCGCCGTGTTCAATTCTGAAGTCCAGGGATTTTCTGGCCGCTTCATAGATCTCCTTATCCTTATTCCAGGAAATCTCATCCCCCGGAAATACTGCCCACAGATGAGAAGTATGTACCATATTCGGAGTGAGTTCTTTCTCTTCCCACGCCCATTCCTTTAATCTGCCTATGGAATCAGTCTGATTGGGGCGAAGCTCTCTGATAATTCTCTCAAAATCCGCTTTATAAGGACTTTCGATGCCCAGTATCTTCGCTGCCTCCAAACAAGCACTCATCAATCCTCTGATGATCTGATTATCCATGGTAGGGCCTGCGCAGATCGGCGTATCGGAACCGTCTTCCAAAACGAATCTGTTCTCCGGAGATACCGAAGGGCAGGTTACCAGATACCCTTCCTTATCCTTAATCAGGAAATCCACGAAGAAGAGTGCAAACTCTTCCATCACGGGATATTCTTTTCTCAGGAAATCCTCATCTAAGGAAAAGATAATGCTCCCACAGATGACAGCACATCCATGCCGCCCATCTGCCAGAATGCCGCCGCCGCATACATATCCTGCGTACCGCAGTCTCCATAGATGTCGGTATTGTGATGGCTACATAGTTCCGCAGCCATACATTCTCTTCGCCATCCCGTCCCTCTTTCCCAAAATTGTATGAATCAGGTCAAAGAGAGGCTCATGGAGTGTGGACAGATTACAGATTTCCGCAGGCCAGTAATTCATCTGCAGATTGATATTCGTCGTATATTTGCTCTCCCAGCTGGGACAAAACTCATGATTCCAGATACCCTGCAGGTTCATTGCCGTCGCACCCTCTCTTCCGGCAGATACCATCATATATCTCGCATACTGGAAATACATTCCTGCTTTCTCATCCTCAGGAAGCGCAAGCGTACATCTTTTCATATAAGAGGTGAAATCCGCAATATGGTCAGCCCTGATATCAGCATACCCTTTTGTACGCGCTGCTGCAAGAGAAGACTTCACATTGCCGACGAAGTCTTCTTCCCTGTTATCCGTATTAGCCGCCAGATAAATTACGACCTCGCTCGCTTCATGGGCAACCAGCTTCGCATAACAGTCCTCAATTCGTCCATCCGTCACCACAGTCAGGCCGCAGGCAAATCTTGTACCATTTTCATCCCCTTCCATCATCAGGTTATGGCCATTTTCGGTATAGATTCTCTCACATCTGGTCACAGGCCATACGCCAGCGCTGACGAATTTCCCCGGTCTCCTGTCATCAGGCAGCCTCTGATCCGTGAAAGGAACACGATTGAGCAGCATATCCAACCGGATTGCTTTCTCCTTATCGCTCTTTAAGCGGATACAGAGTACTCTGTCCGGATTACTGACGAACATTTCCCTTGTATACTGTACTTCCCCTTGTCTTCATGGGAAATGCAGAGAATACCCTCTTCCATGTTCAAATCAGATACATAATTCTCACCGTCGGACTCTGGCAGCCATCCCATCTGGAACGGAAGCGCGGTATTTAACGCAAGGTTGAGTTCACCCAGGGGTGAGAAATTCCTCATATTGCCAGGAGCGGATACCATATGAGAGAACATCAGCTCCTCCGCTTCTTCAAACTTCCTGTCAAGAATCAGTTCCTGAACCTCTTTCAAATGCTCTTTCGCGTTGGGATTGATTCTGTCCCTGAATTTACCATGCCACAGGGAATCCTCATTCAACTGGATTCTGTCCCTGGTAGTATGTCCGTACACCATGGCCCCCAGGAATCCATTCCCCATGGGCGTTGCGTCCAGCCAGCGTGATCCGGCCTCTTTTCTGATAAAATGTTTCTGTACATTCATAAGAAAGAACAACCTTGCCTTTCTTTAAATGAGGGTGTCCGGGGGACACCCTCATTTCCAAAATGAACTCGCTTATTTTATTTTCATTTTGCTGCATTTGCCATATAAGCATCATAATACTTCTGATAGGTATCGATGTACTGCTGTACATTCATCTTCTCCAGAGTTGTCAGATACTCTTCCCACTGGGTCTCAATATCAAGATCGCCAGTGATAAACTGTACCAGAGCCTGATTTACATAACCACCGATCTGCAGGGTTGCTTCACTGATAATCTGTGCGTCAGGGCCTTCGAATACCAGGTTGGGAACCAGTAGTCCTGCAGGCCTGTATTGATACAGCTCGCCTGCTTTCTGCAGATAGAACTCGGTATTATGATCAGGATCAGGAATCTTCAGTTCGCCGCGTGCTCTTGCAGAGGACCATCTTACGGATGCGTCAGATGCCCAACGATAATGCTTGCCGTTTTCGCCGGAGTAATCCTTGGCATAGCCATTTCCAAGCCAGTCATAGTCTTCAGGAATAACCAGCTTCTCAACAGTAGGAGTTCCGCCTGCAAGAGAGGTTCCTTCATTTGTAAAGTTCCAATGAGACCTTCCGGACCAAAGGACTGTACATTGTTGGCTTCCTCACCTGCAAGGAAGTCCAGAAGTGCAGTTACGATTACAGGATATTCACAGGTAGAGGAGATACTTCCGATACCCATACCAAATAGTTGCCAGGGCTTCAGGTGCAAATACTTCCCAGTTCTGCCACTCACCATCCTTATTTGCCCAGAACTCATCATCGGTCTGAGGGCCGCCTCCAGGGTAAACAGCTACCAGAGGCGTCTCGTTCTTCAGAGTTGCAGCAAGCGAACTGTGTATTGTCCTGTGTAAAGGTCTGAGGATCCAGAAGTCCTTCGGAATACAGCTTATTGATGTAACGAAGTGCTTCTCTGTACTCATCCTTCATTACAGAATACTCAATCTTACCATCGTTTACTACAAGACCTGCGGCGACAGTAGGGTTGGTATTGCTCAGAGGGTTATTACACTGTACGAAAGAGTTAATCATCCATACTGTAGGATCAGAAGCCCAGCCGCCAATGAAACCGCTCATGGGAACTTCATCCGCAAGGCCGTTGCCGTTGGGATCTTCGTTTTTCACCTTCTTCAGGTACTCATACAGTTCATCCGTAGTCTCAGGAATATGGCCGTCGTTCAATGCTTCTACCCAAGGCATATAGATGTACATTCTGTTCTGATAACGGCAATGGAAACACTCATTGTTATCGCCGTAAGTATAGATATTACCATCTGACATAACGAGGTCTGCCCTTCTCATGGGGCTCTCTTCATTCATTGCATTCCAGTTGGGAGCGTCTTTCAGCAGGTCGTTCATAGGAATGATTAAGCCCTGCCGACCGTAGTCCTGAAGCTCGGTCTTGGTCCAACCGGTTGCCAGGAACAGATCCGGCAGATTTTTGGGGTCAGTCATTACAAGATTCAGCTTCGTCTTTGCATCATCGCCGTCCACATCATATACGAAATTCAGATGAATGTTGGTCTTTTCCTCAATCCAGTCGGTTACGTAATTGTCCTGATAAGTTCCGCCGCCTGTCAGGGATGCATAAACGAATACGTCAATTGTCAGCTTCTCTTCCAGAGGGAAGGTAACATCGCTTACGGTTTCAAATGCGAAGGGATCGCCACTTGCGGCTTTTCCACTATCCGTTGTACCCCCCCCCACACCTGCTGCAGGAGTATCGCCGCCTGTCGCGCTGCCGCAGCCTGCCAGGAGAGAAACGCCAAGCGCCAGTACGGCTGCCGATGAAAGCAGTTTCTTTCCCCATAATGTTTTCTTTCTCATGTTTTTTCCTCCTTAAAAAAATTTTTATAAACAACGGGTCTCCCCGATTGATATATAAAATTACATTTCCTCGTTTAGTAAAATCATATCTCACGATATGAAATCCTTTCCGGAACCGGCTGGGACTCTGTAAAATTTCGGAGCTCAATAGCATTGCAGCCCAGCTTCGCAGGAACTTTAGTTCCTTGTGCACTTAACCCTTTACAGAACCAATCATGACACCTTTTACAAAATACTTCTGTACAAAAGGATAGATAATCATCAAAGGCAGACTGCTGATGATAATCGTTCCGTATCTTAACATCTGGCTTAAGTACTGATTCTCCATTACCACCTTCGGATCCACTGCGGAATTACCGAAATCCACCTGAGACATCAACAGGATTCTTCGAAGAACCAGCTGCAGCGGATATTTCTCCTGGGTGTTGATATAAATCAAAGGATTGAAGTATCCGTTCCAAAGCGCAACCAAGCATTGACAAAGCACTGCAAATAAATGGGTATGACAACGAATGGCAATCTTTGTGAAAAACTTGAAATCAGAACATCCGTCCAGCTCCGCCGCCTCCTGCAGGTCTCTGGAAATCGTCTGACGGAAGAAGAGTTCTCCGCCACTATGATATTGTAAGCATTCACCGCCGTAGGCAGCACTACCGCCCAAATCGTATCGACCATACCAAGATTGCGCACCAACAAATAAGTAGGAACCAGACCGCCATTGAACATCATGGTAAACAGAAACAGCTTCATCAATATATTTCCGCCGCGAAAATCACTTCTGGAAAGCGGATATGCCGCAAAAAGCGTAAGCACGATACTGATAATAGTTCCCACAAAGGTATATACAATGGAATTTAAATAACCTGTCCAAATAGCATCATATTCGAATACCGTCTTATAGCTGAGCAAAGTCGGTTCTACCGGCAAAAATTTCACTCGTCCTGACATCAGCGCTTCTCCTGAACTGAAGGAACAGCTGACTACATAAATCAACGGATACAGTACAGCAATCGAAAGTAAGGCCAGTAATATGTAATTCACAAAATAAACTACCTTATCCTGTGTAATCTTCTTGTTTTTCATTCTTCCCTGCCTCCTTAAATGAATCCGTCGCCGGTCAGCTTCTTCGCAATCTTATTGGACAGAAGGATGAGTATCAATCCTACCACTGACTGGAACAAACCGATAGCCGTCGCATATGAATAATCCGGAAAGGAGGACACCAAAGACACCTTAAACGCATAGGTCGGGATAACTTCTGACACAGAGAGATTGTTCTGATTCTGCATCGCAAGAATCTTCTCATAACCCATGTTCAGGATTCGTCCGATCTCCAGAATCAGCATAATCACTGCCGTGGGCAGAATCGCGGGCAAATCCACATAACGGATTCTCTGAAGCAGGGTCGCGCCGTCAATAATCGCCGCTTCATGTTGCTCCATATCCACACCTGCAAGCGCTGCTATATAAATGATTGAACCGTAACCGACCGTCTGCCACACACCGCTCCATACATATACAGAAGAAAAAAGCTGCGGTGTACCGAGAATATTCGTCCCCATTTTTCATAAAAGAAACTTCCGATAGCCCTACACGCTGGTATCGAATATCGCATTCAAAATCCCCACAAATACAATGGTATGAAATATGGTAAATATGTTACCATCTGTACAAACTTCTTAAACTTCACCTTCCTGACATAATTCAATGATAAAGCCAGAATGATGGCGCAGGGAGTATTCACGACCAGAGTGTATAGAGAAATCACCAACGTATTTCTCAAACTCTCCATAAAATTATAGTTATTAAAAAACCGTATGAAATTGTCCATTCCGAAATGTGCCGCCCAAGGACTTCCCCAGATGCCGTCCACAATCCGATAATTTTTGAATGCCAGCAGAACACCGTACATGGGTGCATAGGAGAACACTGCCAACATAATCACCGGGAAAGCAACCATCATATATAACTGCCAATGAGCTTTAAAGTAATGGCCAAAAGTTCCACGCTTTCCAGGCCGCCGAGTCTTTACTTCCGTTTTCACTTCGTACCTCCTTCTTTGGTTTTGCTGAATCCACAATATCATTTCTTCTTAAAAAAATCATTCTACAATTCTCCCTGTACTACTATGCAAAATTTAAGAAAGCCCGTAAATACGGGCTTTCTCAAGTAGATACACGCTTATTTTTTCGATATTCTGAAGGGCTGAGCCCTGTCACTCTCTTGAAGGCCCTGCCAAAAGTATTTTGTGCAAGGTAACCCACCAACTCTGAAATCTCACTGACAGACAAATTCGTATTCATCAGAAAATCTTTCGCCTTGTCCACCCGAACCGTTTCCACATATGTGGAGAAATTCGTTCCGTAAGTTTTCTTGAACATTTGGGACAAATACCCTTCACTTAATTTGAAATGCATTGCCACGGAAGCCAGACATAATTCCGGATCTCCGAAATTAGTATCAATATATGCCGTCACCGCAGAGGAATTCATATCAAACATGCCCCGATGCTTCTGTTTGTCCGCATATTCGCATACCTGTCTGTAAAGATTCAGGGTACCTATAAACTGTGTGAGCAGGGGCGCATTGTGGTTCTCCTCCAGCTTCGCATAATAGTTCCTGCAATCCTCTTCCTCCATCCCCAAACGCCCTATGATACGGAAAAGTACAGACTGCAGTTCACTCAACAACATCTGCTGCAGATACACAGGAAGATTGTTTTCTATGATATATTTCTTCATAATCTCTTCCAGCGCATCATGCAGTCCCCTGCCGTCTCCCGCCATCACAAAATGTCCCAGCCTCACCTGAAAATCCTGCGGCGGATACTTCAGCACATCCACAGTAGTCTCACGATACCAGATAATCGGATTCTCAATCTGGTCATTTTCATCAAAAATCATATAGGACGCGTTCTGATAGGATTCATAAACCTGCTCCAGCGTCTCTATACGATTGCCGCCATAGGCAAAAAGTTTCTCTGAAATACTGAATGAGATATTCTCCCTGATACGCAGGATAATCTCTTCCACTTCCTCTTGGAACATACTTTCCCGTTCTTTCGCAATACCCAGAAGCAGTACCACTTGTTCTTCATCCAAACTGGTATACAGGCTGTCCGGAACCTCCTTTTCGATCACTTCCATCAGGGACAGGATGCAGGAGCACATTAATTTCATATCTTCTTCCCTTACATCACCGGGAAACAGATGAAATCGGAACAACACAACACCAAACACCCTGTCTCTCCATTCAAAACCCACGTGCTCCGCGATTTTCTCTGCTTCTCCATCTGCCTTGAAATCTCCATAAATGAGACGGTTCATAAATGCATTTCGCAGATAAGGGCGCTGGCTCTCAATCGCATCCGCAAGTTTAGTATTAGTAGCCGCAAGGTAATTAAACGTCGTCTTTAAACAGGAAAATACCGACTGATGTCCCTCAAAATGTTCCGTACTCCTGGATACCTGGCGCAGTATATCATTGATCGGAGTAACGCTTCGCATTGACATATAATAGCTGAGCAATATGCCTGTCACTGCTCCAGCCAGAATAAATACACCGGATACCAACAAGCTGGTAAATACTCTTTTCATTACCACGTCCTGCGGCAGCAATTCGTAATACGTAAGCCCTGAACGGTTGGAAACATACTTTACAACCTCATATTCTTCACCACCAAATCGGATTTTCAGTCGGTCTCCCTTCTTTTCTTCCTGTATCTGCTGCCTCAGTTCCAGGATTCTCTCCTGCTGCCATGGTTCCTCTGAGATATCCTGCCGGAAATAAAGCAACTGCCCGTTCATATCCTCCATAAAGCGAATCCCGCCTTCCACAGGCACAGGCAGCATCTCTTCCAGCGCGGACTCTTCCATATATATCTGAATCCTGCTTCTGGATTCTGCACTCGTAGACATAAGCGGTCTCTCATAATAGCAAAGCTTCAAATATACATCCTTTTCATCTTTTGTATAGTAATACTTTTCTATAGGAGAAAGCCCATGGAGAACTTTCTCCTCTTTCATATGCGTATACCAATCTTCAAAACCCGCATATTTGTCCGCATGCATATACAGGTTATAAAATTCTTCATAAGTATATGCCGCATTTTTCCCAATAACCATTTCACTTTGTTCAAAAAAGATGAAATATGAAAAAATAGATTGATTCATCTGGTACAAATCCGGCAGGGAAGCTCGCAGCTCATACACCCGATAGGTATTGGGATAGTCGAATACTTTCGTTTTCCTGCTGAATCCATTAACGTAAAAATTAGTAGCGATAGAATCTCCCAGATACTTGAACTCGTCCAGCGCATTGTCCACCAGCACGACGGCATGGGAAAGTTCGCTCTCTTTTGCCCTGATATCATCCTCTGCAATCAGGGACAGCATATAAATATAATAGAAACAGCAGATCAGCATAGGAATAAACAGTACCACAAGATAAGTCAGCAGGTAGTACCAAAATATTTTATCCTGTTTTATTTTTCGCAATATACCACCCCATTCTGTAGCTTCACTTCTTCCGTTTTTCCATTTACACAGATTACCAGTTCCGTATCCCGTCCGGGCACAATGCGGTACCACAGTACCTTTCCGTCTTTCCACTCCATATCCATAGTTGCGCCGCTTCGAAGTCCCATACCTCTCAATCGTCCGACCTTTCATAGGTATTCTCCGGCGACAAGGACGGGGAAGTTACCAGATTCCCCTCTTCGTCTTCTATTAGGAAATCATAGAAGAAGGTCACACAATGCTCCAACACATCAAAATGTTCACGCAGGAACACCGCATCACCCGTATACAGATAATGCTCCCAGATACCCTGCAGATTAGTGGGAAGGCTTCCCTTCCTGCTCGAAGACATCAGAAGGTATCGGCCATACTGGAAATACAGCTCCATCAGCCCTATATCCCTTTCGCCTGCCTGTACTCTGCGCAGACTCTCGTCTGTCGGAATCCATTCAAGGTCTGCATCCGTCAGCTCAAAGGAAAGGACAAGCCGGTTGAAAACAGAGCCGAAATCTTCCTTATGCACGGCGCGGATATCCGCTTCGTCCTTCACAGCCGCCGCTCTGATTCTGTTTAGACAGACTTTTCGGTAATCTACTTCCCGGAAGCTCGTCTCAATATCCAGATAGAGATATGCCTCCCGCACGTCCCTCATAAGCAGGTGTTCGCCGATGATACGCACAAAACCGCCCACTGCCTTCGCACAAAGCGCCGTAGCAAAGGATATCCCCTCCTGCCCGCCGTGCACCATGCCGCCCATTCTGCCGTTGCCGATTGGCAGGGCCTCAGCCAGAAACGCGCCGGTTTGTCATACCATAGTTTCATAGTTACTCCTTAACACCCCATTACGAATTGGCTGTTCTATTTTGTGAACTAGACAGGGATTCTGCCTGTCATTTCGTTCTCCCATTTGATGCTCTTATTTTATTTTTTCACAAGCCCAGGAAGGAAACAATGATTTATTCTTAGATATATTTGATTTATTCTTAGATATACAGAATTTACACCGTATGCCAGGCTTTTTAAGGGAAGTAAGAATGTTAAAGTCCGCTTTATGCTTTCGCTCATTTCCAGTAATGCAAGCGTATCTAATACCATCATTCTTGTTTCCTCATGGACTGGAACGGTACTATACCCATTCCATATAAACTGTCTGCCCCTCGGCCATATCATATATAGCAGCAGCCAGGTTAGAGTAGCGCTGTCCATTTCCTCTGTTTCACCTTATCTCAATATCAAGTCATACCATTCTCTTAATGACAGGGAAATCGTCCGTCTCCATAAAATGAATATCCGTTTAGGTAATACCAAACAGCTTATATAAATCGATAAGACACTTATTTAATACTCGCTTTTTGCATATCAGTAAGGGTTAAAATAAACAGGCATAAAAAGATATCAAGAGTGTTCATATGAAGTGCCAGATCATTTAAACCGTATCCTTCATCTTCATATAACTTTATTTTCTCTTCCTCCTCATCTTTTGGTGACGGACGGATCTGAAGGGGATTCAGACGGCCTCTTGATTCGCCTGCAACATTTATCCAAACTCCGCCCAGTTTTTAGCAAATATCTTTATATTCCCTTTCGGATAATTATTATCCTGGTATCCCTCATATATTCTGATATCAATTTTCGTACAAAAGTACTGCCTTCTTACTCATTTCATGTTCATCGTCGAATATATTCCATGGGTAAATAAAATACTACCTTTTTTACAATTTTCAAGAAAGAGTATAGCTGCTTATTTGCCAATAAACACCATGGATTTTCTCTATAAAAAGGGGATATACTAATCTGTTTTTATCATTGCCCGTTTTGCCTCACTTTTGTTCGAAGTTCTTTATTTAAAACCCGACGAAATTTGGACATTCCTAATAAATAAATAGAGCCCTCTCCACTGTCGCCAAAACAGTCGAAAGGGCCCGCACGTCCTCCTTATTTTCCGCTATCCTCCGCAGTCAGCAGCAGCTCCACAATTCCTCTCTGCGCCTCCTGTGTATAATAAACACCTCATATTCATTCCTTTGGAACTGACCTGTACCTCGGCTTCTATCCCAAAACCTTCCCATATTCCGTTATCTTCCGCAGCGGCATCCGGTTGACGAATTTCAATTCAAAAAGCCCTTCCTCCAGCAGCATCTGCTCCACCGCCTTTATGGTCAGACGTTTCGTCGTGCTCTCATCCCGTAAATCATTCATCTGGCCCACAAGATCACTTAAGGACATCCGCGGGGCATAGTGTATCTGCGACGCGATTTCCTCCGTCATCACAAATTCTTCCTTCGTCTTTTTCCCGCTTTTCGTACCGGCCGCAGTTCTCTTTTCCCATCCCATCCAGCCGGCGCCCTTCATAATCCTGCACCACATCATAATCCAGGCTGGAAAACCACAGCTTCCAGGGCTGTCCATTCAACCTGTCTTGCCTGTTCTCCTGCTGTCCCAATACACTGCAGAATTAGTGTCCACTTCCTGTATTTTTCAAACTTGAACTCACCAACGCCTGATACTGACAGCATCTCATTCTTATCCACAGGCCGTCACATGGCACATATGCAAGCGATTGTCCGAAACAATATAAGGCGGAACGCCTTCCTTTCGTGCGATTTCCCCCGCAGTCCGCGCAGACTCAAACAGCTTCCTCATCCCTATCCTGATCGAAGGGGCGGCGCCCTGCTCTTTTTGCTCCTTCTTTTCACCGGCAGCCTTCGCAGATTCCTGCTCCTTCGCCATTTTCATCATCACCGTCTCATCCTCTTCCAGGATAAGCTTTGACTTCCCGGTAAGCTTTACGATGGCGTATTCATCACGGGATTGCCAGATACTATTCAGCATCAGATTCATCACCCATGCTGCTTATAGACAAAATTGACAGCTCCCCGTAATGCGGATTCTCATCCATCCGGTACTGCCTGATTTTCGCCGTGTTTGCACCATGCACCGTGTCTATAATCACATTCGTCCCATACCGCTGGCGGCAGGCAAGCACGCAGCCCAGCAGGACTCTGGCAATCTCCGTCACGTCCACTTCTTCAAACTGGTTAAGGCATGGAGAATTCCTGCAGTAATTGGATTCTCTAGCCCGAAATACCTGCAGAAGAAAATATAATCTCTCAGGCACTCATTGGTAAAACAATAATAAGTCATCTTCCGAGCTCGGTCCTCCCCACGCCAAAGCTCCTTTGTCAGCGGATCCATCTCCTGATTACCTTTGGTTATCAGATAAAACTGATTCAGTACCACATCCTGCCGCCGTAGGAGGATAGCATTCCGTTGGCTCCCGTCTCAAGCAAGAAGTGGCCTCCTGGTAATACGACCTATATTCTGTATTATGGCGTATTAATACCGCACATTGGATTTATCAATGCCCATTCCAAAGGCATTGGTAGCCACCATAACGGAGTATCATGCAATAAAATCGTCCTGGTTCTGTCTCCTTTCACCGTCACTGAGTCCCGCATGGTAACGGGTGACCGGAAAACCGTCTCCCCGCAGCCGCTCGCAGACCTCCTCCACCACTTTTCTGGTCAGGCAGTAAATAATCCCGCTTTCTTCCCTGTGAAGCTCCAGATAATTTTTCATCGAGGCATATTTATCTTTGGGAGTCTGCACGGCAAAATAGAGATTCGGCCGGTCAAAGCCGGTCGTCAGCACCTCCGGGGTACGGAGCATAAGAATATCTATGATATCATCCCTGACCTCTTTGGTAGCCGTTGCCGTAAAAGCGCCGACCACCGGCCGCTCAGGCAGCATTCCGATAAACTCTGAAATTTTCAGATAGCTGGGACGGAAATCCTGTCCCCATTGGGAGACACAGTGCGCCTCATCCACAGCAACCATGGAAATTTTGGCAGTTCTGGCAAAATCCAGGAATTCCTCCGTCACCAGCCGCTCCGGCGCCACATAAATGATGGGATATCGTCCGGCCTTCGCGTATTCCAATGCCTTCCTGTACTGACCATATGTAAGTGAGCTGTTCAGGAATGCCGCATGGATTCCCACGCTGTTCAGGGCCCCTACCTGATCCTTCATCAGGGATATCAGGGGCGATACCACCAGCGTAATTCCGTGCAGCATTAAAGCAGGCACCTGATAGCAGAGAGACTTTCCCGCTCCGGTAGGCATAATTCCAAGGACATCCCGTCCCTGCAAAATACCGTCTATCAGCAGCTCCTGTCCGTCCCTGAAGCTGTCATATCCAAAATACTGCTTCAATATCTGATATTTATCCATTTCGTTCCTCCAAATAAAAAGCCCGCCGTATCCGGCCGCCTCTTCCTTTTTTCCGTCTGTTCTTTTCCGTTATTTTCGGAAATTCAGGGAGATCTCTCTTCAAGACTCACACAATACACACATGACAAGGCACTTATGGCCTCAACAGAAATTCGATGCTTTCATCCTATCACAGATATGTCCGGTTATGCAATCAAAATGCGCCGTTTACCACGTTTTTTTCCATCCGCCTTTCTTTACGGAAAATCTTTTTCCTCAAAAATCCTGCCGCTGCATACACGCTTTTGCTTTCTGAGGCTTTTTAACTTCTGTTTGTAAGTTTAACGATATAACTGGAATTAATTACCAATTTGCATAAATAAAATTGTATATAATTACTAAATTTATGTTTTTTATTGTGATTTATATTGACAAAGTTTATAAGGTAATGGCAATATAATAAAAAGATTTAGTTTAACGATAAATATAATATTAATCAAGAAAGAGGATTGTCCGAAAACAAAACAGCCGGATAACCGGCTGCTTCAGGGGAAAAAGCTTCCCGGAGGGTGTTTTACGGAGAACATAAATTGTACTCAGGAAAATAACGGAAGCGGGTTTTATACCCAAAAGGAGGTTTTCAGACGGTCTGAAAAAGGAGGGATGAAAAAGAGTATGAAAAAGCAGAGATTTAAGTCAGGCTTTGAACCGCCTGCGCATTTTGACAGTGGTTAACCTGTCAGGGCAGACACACACCTTCCCTATCCATTAGCTGTCGGATAAGAAAGGCAATTATCTACAATGCAGGGGACTGTAGCCAGAATCTTTTTGCACTGTTTTCCGTTTCGCGGACAATGGGCAGACAGGACATGCAGGCTGCGGCGGCCCTTACATCATGATCCAGCCCTTGGAGAGGGGCTTTAATAACTACTACTAACCAAGTAAGGAGCAAAATAACATGATTAAATTTTGGAGACAGGGTGCAGCTTTATTGCTGGCCGGCGTAATGGCAGCCAGCCTTGCCGCATGCGGCAGCACCAGTACAGGCAGCACAGGAAATTCAGACAATGCAGGCGCTTCCAATGAAGGCGCAAGTGCCGAAAATACCGGCGGCAGTGAGAATAACGGCGAGATTGTAAAGCTGGTGGTATGGGGTGTCGGCAGTGCCGATACCGAAGACTGCAACGAGGTTGCCGCCGCTATCAGCGAGATTACCCGCGAGAAAATCGGTGTTGAAATCGAGCTTGTCCGCGGTCAGGACGCAGAACAGATCAATCTGGCTCTTACTTCCGGTGAACCCATCGATATGCTGAACTATAATAACGTTAACGGCCAGCTGCCATTGTACGTACGTAACAACTATGCTACAGCTCTGGACGATCTGGTTAAAATACGGACAGGCGCTCTTGAAGTTATCAATCCTGTTGACTTGGACGCCTGCCGTTTCGGCGGTACACTGTATGCGCTTCCCGACATGAAGGACACTTCCCGTTCCGCTGGTTTCTCCATGCGCAAGGATATCGTGGACGAACTGGGAATTGAAGTTCCTGAAATGGGTACTTACGATGATATGTACAAAATCCTGACTCAGGTTCATGAAGCATATCCCGACATGTATCCTCTCGTTCCCACATGGGCGCGGCGGTATGCAGGAAACTCTGCCTACTGATCCTCTGGGCGATAACCTGGGCATTCTGGAAAATGTTTACAACGACACCACAGAGGTTGTGAACTATTATGCGACTGAAAGCTATCGTAAATTCTGTGAAATGATGTACAAATGGAATCAGGAAGGCCTGATCATGCCTGATGCTACCACAACCACTGAAAATAACCTGCTCTCCGGCAACGGTTTTGCAATGTTTGAAAACTGGAAGCCCGGCAAGGAACTGGAAAACTACAAGTCCACAGGCAAAGAAGTGGTATTCATGAAAGTGGTTGAGCCTTACAAATATACCGACGTATCCAACGGCAACTCCTTCATCATTCCTTACAGCTCACCCCATCCTGAAAAGGCTATGGAGCTGTGGAATCTGATGTATACCGATCCTGAGGTTTCCAACCTGTTTATCAATGGTATCGAAGGCAAGCATTGGGTATACACAGATGATTCCAAAACCTTTATTACCACTCCCGAAGGCGTGGATCCTAATGCCAGCGGTTATTCCTCCGTTGACTGGGCTTGGCCTAACCAGCAGATTACTCCTCTCTGGAAAGGTGCTCAGGCTGACCTGTGGGATGAGCTGAATAAGTTCAATGAAAGCGGTGTTGCCAGCCCTGCCCATGGCTTCTCCTGGGACAGCAACCCGGTATTGAACCAGGTTACCGCCTGCAACAACGTTGTATCCGCATACCACACAGCACTTCGCTGGGGCGCTATGGACCCGAATGAAAACCTTCCCAAGTTCATTGCTGAACTGGAAAGCGCCGGCATCAATGAAATCATTGCAGAGAAACAGCGTCAGCTGGATCGAGTTTCTGGCAGGTAAGAAATAAACTCCGGAAACCCTGATATAAACATAAGCATGCAAAAAAGGAAGGCGGGTATGGGTTGCTCCCCAACCCGCCTCTTCTTTACACATTATCAAATCATAGGGAGGACTAAAATATGAAGAATGTCAGAAAAAAGCTGAAACGATTCTGGCCCCTTTATTTGATGTTCGTGCCTGGCGTCATCTATCTGTTTATCAATTGCTACATACCCATGTTTGGCATTCAGATCGCGTTCCGACAGTATAACGCCAGAGACGGCATCTATGGCAGTCCGTGGTGCGGTTTTAAAAACTTTGAATTCCTTTTCCGCACAAAAGATGCCTTCGTCATGATCCGGAATACCCTGCTCTACAACCTGGTATTTATCGGGCTGGGCACCATATTGGCTGTTGCACATTATCCTTAACGAAGTCCACAGCAAAAAGGCCAAAACATCCCTGTACCTGTGACCATGGTAACCCTCATTCCCTACCCGATACAACGACTGATTGTCCGGTTTGCGTCGTCGCTGCACATCGACGTTCTTTCATCATCTGATTTCGACTATACCGGTAGCTGATTGCCAGCCGTTCATCATCGGCAATACGTCCCGCAAGCGCGTATATCAGTCCGTCTGTGGTGATCTATCGGCCAACCATGAACTTGTATTCGTCCGCAAGGTGGCAGACAAATGTAGAGTTCTGTTTTAAGCATAGCGAGGGCATATTATGGAGACATTATGGGAAAAAGGATTCCAGATTTTTGCTCATATCCTGTTGAGCTTTCTTATTTTGTAGCAATTGCACTTTCATCTGCTGATTATGTCCTCCATCACTGAAGAACAGACTCTGATCACAAACGGCTACAGCTTCTTTCCTGAGAAGTTCAGTACCTATGCATATGAATATCTGTTTACGAAATCTGCCGCAGTATTCCGCGGTTATGCAATTTCCTTTCTGGTGACTGCAATCGGTACGGTGTGCAACCTGCTGTTCACCACACTGTATGCCTATCCGCTTTCACGGAAGGAACTGCCGGGCAGGAACATATTCGCCTTTTATTTATTCTTCACCATGCTTTTTTCCGGTGGTCTGGTTCCCTCATACCTTATGTGGACCCAAACCTTCCATATCCGCAACACCGTATTCGCCCTGCTTATCCCCAACCTGCTGATGAGCGCTTTCAACGTTATTATGATGCGTACCTATTTCACCGCTAATATTCCGGATGCGGTCATTGAGGCGGCCCGGGTTGACGGCGCCAGCGAATTTAAGATACTTTTCGGCATCGTACTGCCCATGGCCCTGCCCATCATCGCCACCATCGGCCTGCTTGTTGGCCTGGCCTACTGGAACGACTGGATGAACGGTCTGTACTATCTGAACGACGATCGTATGTTCAGTATCCAGGTACTGCTGATGAATATCCAGAGGGATCTCGACTCCCTGCGGCAACAGGCGCAGGCCGGAGGCAATATCAACACCGCCGATCTGCCTTCCACCTCAGTCCGCATGGCTCTGACCGTAATGGGCATTCTGCCGGTTATGATTATATATCCTTTCATGCAAAAATATTTTGTAAAAGGTATTGCCATCGGCGCTGTAAAGGGTTAAGCAAAAGACTCCACTCCAGTGCCCCCTACAGTACTGGAAACATAAAGGGAAAGTCCCTGCGGCACAGAATGCCCGGGACTTTCCCTTTTTTACCATTCAGGAAAAGTTACCGTACTGATATGGGGCGCAACGCCTGCAGTCTCAAGCTTCCCCCTGTATGTTTCTTCCCAGGAATCATTCCAGCAATAAAGCCGGAAGCACCTGTAAAAATGATATCCATACATACAGACTACGGCCAGAACCAGCAGCCAGAGCGCAAAACCCATGAAATCCGCAGGCATGGGCTTTTCGGCCATTCCCGCTGCCCCGGCCCACCTCGCCAGCGCTTTAAATACAAGGGAATTCTCAGACCGCCTTCCGCCCCCAAGCGCCTCCGGCCCCACAATACGCCTGTCATCAGAAAGAAATGTAAACACCGCTGTCATAAGACAGCCAACTGCCACCCCAACACCTGAAAATATCAGCTTATCAAAATAAACCTTAAGCCTCACATAGACCTCCAGGCTCCTGTCCAGGGCACGTCCCGGCAATTTTCCCTCTCCCATGCCGCCGCAGAGCATCAGGTTGTTTAAAGAGGCCATCAGCCCGCCGGATAATACCATCGCCGCTTCTTCCGTACGCCCCCTTCGATTGTCAACTATCAGCGCCGGCGCGTTCTCTTCTGCATTTACCGCATATCCCACGCCGCTTTCAGCGAATTTTTCCCATTCCTTATCCCGTTCCTTCTGTGTACGGACTCTTCCGGAACCGCCGAGGAAAAGCCCTACAACAGCACAAATCGAAGAAAAAAATCCCACAATCCCGGCTGTCAGGACTGCTGCCGCCAGCCCCGGAAAATTCCGCAGGATCAAAAGGAAATAACCTCTCTTCTTCTGCCCTGCCAGCAGAATGCCGCCAAGCAGGCTGCACATAAGTCCCGGCGCCATATAAATCGTAGCCGACGCACGCCGCAAATTTCCCCGCCGCGCCTTGGCTTCCAGCCGACCAACAGGGACAGATAAAACGCGCTGAAGAGCAATGCAAAAATACCAAAAAGGAAAATAATCCCTTTATGCTCCTTATGCAGTCTGAAAGCTGAAAACCGTTCTTCCTTCATAATCACTTACCTGCTTTTTACCATATCGGTTTTTCCTGGTTCCGTTTTATTCCGGCTTCTGTGTATTCCATTTCCTGCTTATCCCGGCTTGTACGCATCCTGATTCCTGCTTATCCTGGCCCCGGTCCGTCCGGAATCAACTCTCCGCCTGCGCCCAATCCTTGCAGACATCCACCCATTCACAGGCTCCGGAGTATTCCTCCAGCTCCTCCATGTTAACTTCAATCGCGCTGTTGCTGCTGCCGCAGGCAGGGAACACTGTGTCAAAACGTTTCAGTGATTCATCCAGATAAATCGATATATTCTCATTCACAGCAAACGGGCACACGCCTCCCACGGCATGTCCGATTTTCTCTTCCACCTCGACGGCGGGAAGCATTTTCGCCTTTTTCCCGAATTTTGCCTTATACTTTGCGTTATCTATTTTTGCATCCCCTGCAGTTACGATAAGGATACAGCGATCCCCCAAATCAAAGGACAGTGTCTTCGCAATTCTTTTGCCTTCGCAGTGAAGCGCCTGCGCCGCCAGCTCCACCGTGGCGCTGGAAACCTCAAATTCCAGAACCCTGCCGTCCGCATTCCATTTTTTCAAATAATTCCTTACCTTGTCAATTGCCATTTTCCTGTCTTCCTTTCCGCTGTCCGGCCTTATTTACAGACCCTATTTTATAACAATCCCCAGTAGCCTCGCAAGCTCCGCCGCCTGATATAAATCCGTCACCGCTCCCCGCAGCTCCCCTTTTTCCTCCGACAAAACAATGCCCTCAATCTCATTTCCGCGAAGATCCATTCCCTTTAAGGGCGTATGGAAAAAACTGGCCCGCTTCAGGTTCAGCCCCTTCCATTCCATTTTCTTAAAGCGGCAGTCCGCCAGATAGCTTTCCTGCATATCGCAGGTGTTCCATACCGCCGATTCCCACCTGGTTCCGCTGAAATTGGCAAAAGAAAGGCCGCATTCCTCCATGCGTACCTCCTTCAGCAGGCTTTCATGGAAATCCGCACCCACCCCTTTTACTGAAAGGAATTCGCAGCGGCTGAAATAACAGTCGTCCAAACGGCTGTTGGACAAATCGCAGGTCTTAAACCGCACATCGATAAAACTGGCTTTTTCGAAATTACAATGGAGGAAGGTACAGTTTTCAAAAATCACGCCTTCCAGATTTATTTTATAAAAATCCTGGTTTTCCACCGTCAGTCCGCGGATATGGCATTGCTCCACAGGCATATCCTCCCTGCAGGCATTGCCAAGAAGCGCCAGGCCGTCCTCTGCTTCCCTGAGCGAACGCCCCAGCTGCGGCGGCGCGACTCTTACCATTTTTTTCTCCATGCCCATTTCCCCCTGCATTATTTTCTGAGGATAAGTCTAACACAGTACGTGAAAATGGAAAATGGCATAATTGCACAAACCTCCGCGAACAAAAAAAGGACACCGGCAAAGCGGGAAACGCTGCTGCGCCCGGCTTCACCGATGCCTGTAAAGGAGGAAACTTCCAATTCCGTATTATCCAAAACGATTGTCCGGCCTGCCCTGCGGCAGACGGAATCAGCCTTCAATCGCTATATAATTATGCTCTTCCACCTGTTTCTTTTCTTCCTTTTTGGGAACGGAAAGCTTCAGGATACCATGCTTGAAGCTGGCTTTAATATCAGCCTGTTCCAAATCCTCGCCAACATAGAAGGTACGGCTGAAGGCTCCTGCGTAACGTTCTCTGCGGATATACCTGCCTTTCTTCTCGTCCTCCTTATCCAGCCCCTTCTCCGCGCTGATTGTCAGATAGCCGTTCTCCAGCTCTACCTGAATCTCGTCCTTCTTGAATCCGGGCAGATCCACATCCAGTTCGTAGGAATTATCTGTTTCACGCACATCGGTCTTCATCAGGCGGGAAGCATTTTTGCCGTACAACGGATTCTTTTTCCCAAAGAACTCCTTGTTCAGCTTCTTCTCCCATTTATCATCAAACGGAAAATCCATGAAATCATCAAATAAATTCTCTCCAAAAATACTGGGCATCAACATAAGTCATTCCTCCATTCTTCTGAAATCAGACACCAGTTACCACAGCATTCTCCTCTTACAGCGGCCTTTCTCTATCCGGGCCGCTGCATTCGGCTTTATTGCCACCGGCCTTGTAAGCCTTGCCACTTTGTCAGCCTTCAATCGCAATGTGCTTATCTTCTTCCACCTTCGGCTGCGCTTCTTTCTTAGGAACGGAAATCTTCAGGATACCGTTCTCAAATTTCGCCTTGATATCGTCCTGCTTAATATCCTCGCCCACGTAGAAGCTTCTGCTGCAGGAACCCACATATCTTTCTCTTCTGATATATCTGCCATTCTCGTCCTTCTCACCGTCATCTTTGTTCGTGGAAGCGCTGATGGTAAGGTAGCCTTCCTTCAGCTCCGCCTTTAAATCCTCTTTGTTAAACCCGGGCATATCAATGTCCAGCTCAAAGCTGCCGTCCGTTTCCCTGATATCAGTTTTCATAAGGCTGTTCGTGTTAAAATTCCTGAACGGAAAGCTCATCCAGTCGTCAAATAAATTTTCTCCAAAAATACTAGGCATTAACATAATTATCGCTCCTTTTCTGTAAAATAAAAATTATCGTTTACATGTCTGGAACGCAGGTTCCGACTCCGGTATAAAAGTACCCTCATCTTTCGATGTTTATTGCTTTTTGTATCTTTGTCCTTTCCTTTGTTCTATCTGTAATATAACACGCATTATTAGCAATGTCAAGAGGTGAGTGCTAATTATTTTACTATTTTCATAACGGGCGGGGTTAAATTTTCATAATTTGTGGAGGGCTAAAGTTTATGGATTTATGGATTTGTGTTTTTTGCGAACCTCTGATTTTCTTTGTAAATAGGGGAGCGCTGGGTTCTTACGGATAATATCATCACTTACCGCAAGTTCCAGACTCGGATAAATTATTGTATGGAGATATTTAATGGTATTGTATACCAGCCCCTCCTCCGATGGTTTTGAATAAAACAGAAGAATCTGGGAGATCTTCATCTGAACCACTTTGATGTTACCAATCCGGTTCCTCACTCAGCCATTTCATATCGTAATATAGTCCAATAAAAAACGCCAAACCGCTTGTTCCACCTATATAAATGCACCACTTTTAAGTAACGCGGTTTATGACATTTTGTGGAAAGCCGTTCTGACCAGAGCAGCAGCGCTTCCAGATTTGATGCCTCTATATTTCCTTTTTCGTCCATATACCTGGGTATCTCTTCCAGCAAATACTTGAAATAGTAATACGGGTTCAAGTCGTTCAGCTTTGCTGTCTCAGATTTACCGTAAACTATTGCACTGGCCTGTGCCCCTCTAATGGAATTTATAAGCACCCAGTACTTTTTTCCTACGCAGAAAGTGCGGATGCTGCGCTCTGAAGCCGAATTATCCATTGGCACTTCTCTATCTTTCAGGAATACTTTCAGGTATTCTTCATAATTGACACTGTAACGCAAACCTTCAGCCGTTTTTCCCTTCGGTAGACAGCTGGTATCAGCAAGACGTTCCTTTAGCCATAGGAAATACTCCTCAACTAATGCCTTGATTGAGGCCTTCCTTTCTTTCAGACGTTCTGCGCCGGACATTTCTTTGAGCGTACCCTCCAACTTATAGATTGTCCCAATCCGGGCCAGTGCCTGACAGGCGGTTGACTGTTTGACTGCTTCCGGATTGCTTTTTCCCATTGCCTTTATGGCATCTGCATAATCCCTGTGCGCATGGACCCGGCAGTTCGTATTTATGACTCCGTCAAGTTCCCGGCCCACTTTATAATACTGCTCAAGACCATCCGTAACCAGTATTCCTTGAAAGTCCTTATAGAATTCCAGGGGATGCTCACTGTTTCTCGTCTTCTGGTATTCATACAGAACAATCGGCCTGTCTGTGTACATCTCCCCGGAACGGTGGATCCACATATAGCTTTTGCTTCCGGCACTTCGGCCATCATGGATGACTTCCACAGGGGTTTCATCAGCCTGGGTGGCATGGTATTCCAGAAGCTTTGTTCACAGGGAATCATACAGCGGAGATACATAACGTTCCAAACAGCGGATGACCCAGTTAGCCATTGTCTGGCGGGATAAATTAACACCATTCCTCTGGAATTCCTTTTCAATCCGGTACAAAGGCAGTGAATTCACATATTTGGCATTCATGATAGCTGCACCTAAAGACGGCGTATGGATACTATTGCGCAAAAGATCCTTGGGACGATCTCCACGAAGGAATTCATCCTGATGGCTGCCATCCGTCCCCACATATACATGCACTTTATGGTTTTCAACTGTCCATGACGCAGGCTCATAACGGAGACACTTGTATTCCTCCGCCGGTATTTCACGTCAGTTCCCTTCACCGAATATCCCATTGAGCTGTTTTTCTGTAACATCATGGTCATGCATTTCTTCCGGGAAATCCTTAAGGTCAGCCTCCCGTTTGCCTTTCTGCTTTTTACTTCGCTCTTTCTGGGGCAGTACCTCTTCCAACTCTGTTTCTCCGGCATCTTCGGAATAATACTCAGCTTCATTGAAAAAGGAAAGCTGTCCGTCCAATTCTGACATTTTTTCCGTATGGCGCCCAAAACGCTTCAGATTTGCCACTCTTATCTGCTCGATCAGGTTTTCCAAGTTTTCGTTCATCCTCTCCATTTGCTCCTGCATGGCAAGGACCATGAGCATCAGCTCCTGTTTGCTGCATTTAACCATTTCATCAACCGTATACTTCCCGCCCATAAATGTATGACTCCTTTATGCTTCCCAGTATACTACACCTGGGTGGAAAGGGCGAATCCTGACAAAAGGGCTGTCCATCATTCTGCCGATAGATAAAACTGATTGAGGCAGACAGGAAGCATAGAAAATATAGAATTGTCAAAGTACAGAAGCTGTGGCCCGAAAGGGCTCCAAAGCGAAAGAACGACAGCCAGGCTGCCTTCTTATGTGTGGGAACAGGCTGATAGAAGCTGTATAAAACAGGTCTTGGATGGACTTCCTTTATCTTTGGATCGAGCGGATTTAATCCCAGCATCAGGATACGGAACTGCTCCTGTGTAATGTCAGCCGCTTCCTGCGTTGTTCTTGGCCATGCAAGGGAGCCGTCCTCAAATCTTTTATAAAACAGCAGGAAGCCGCTGCCCATCCAGAGCAGTCCCTTCATACCGTCTGAACGTCTGCCACAGAAAAAGGTTTCAGATCGTATTGGGAACCAATGATCTGTGCGAGTCCGTCAATTCCTTTATGCAGATCAACGAAGCCGCATGCCAGTACCACACGCCGGATTCCACCGGCATCCTCAAGCATGGGACGCCTCCTGCAGGATTCTATCCAGCAGCCAGTCAGAAACTTCGTTAGACAGAGCCATAGTTGCACGGGAAGTTTTAATAATTACTGCAGGCTGGAAGGGAAAGGAGCCTTCCGGATTCAGTTGTGGTGTCATGGACAATTCAACAAAAGTGACTGCTCCTTTCCCCTGCGCAGCAGGAAGAGAAGCATTCCTGTCATTCATTTGACTGTAAACTTCCCTGCGGGCTTTCCTGAGCCAGTAGTAATACGCATTTTCCTGAACCCCGTTTTCCTCCATCCATTGTTTGGCCGTCTGCCCTTCAGGGCGACTTTGGCACTGTTTGATAATCAGTTTCCATTGATTGAGGCGAACCTCATGAGTACATAAATCCAACTTTACATCCTCCTTGAAAAAACTTGTAGTTTTTTGTTTTTTCAAGTTTGCCATAGAATCCAGAAAATATCTAGGCGCATGGTTTGATATTTTCGTCAAACTATCAGAAACCATTCTGTTTTTCGTTCCAATGTTCGTCTCATGATGCTCTACTTCCTTTCTTCCGTTCTTTTGGTCTCCATTCATATTTTCCGCCGTCAGTGTTACCATCTGACCTCTGCCTTTCAGATGCCGGCAGCTCTTTTTCGAGACTTACTACAAATCGTTTATTTAGCAATACAATAGATTTATTAAAAGGATATCGTTGAACACAATATGGCCATCGGGAATAAAATAAAAACGAATCCAGACATTCCGAATATGACACAAAGAAAAGTCGGAGAAGCACTCGGCTGGTGAAAAAGGTCTGAACCGTCTTGTTCAGTATGAAACCACAATTATGCTTCCTTTACACCAACTGATATTTAAATTTCTTTTTCGTGCATTGCTTTTTGCATAAGACCCGAAGCTGCACATCAGAATAAACCTCTCATTTACTTCATCAAAGCTATTGTCGCCTCATCTGTGTTACACTATCCGGCACATAAATAGTCGCCAGACTGCTGCATCTGCTGCCCGGGAAAAATCCTTTACCAGACCTTTAAAAGCGGGAACGAAAACTTCATGGCTTCACAATAGCTTTCAGCAATCGCTCAAACCCGATTCAAACTTTCGTCCACCTCCGTTCCTATCCATAAATATATGCTTACTCTACTCCCAAAGCCTTAAATACAGCCTCCTGCGCAGTAGAATAGAAAATCAAGCTAAATGCACCGACCAACTCAGACGGTACCGTTCCGAGATCTGCCGCAGACGTAATCGGCAGCAATACTTTCTTCGCACCGCTGTCCAGACAAACCTGAAGGACATTGGCAAGCTCGTCCACCTTTATCAGACTTCCGCTGATACTGATTTCTCCAAGAACTGCCAAGCTGCTCAAAGCAGGCTTATTCAGAGAAGCCGAACAAATCGCAATCAACGTAGGGAGTGACAGTTTATTGGTAATTCCCAGCCCATTCAAATCCTGATAGTTGATGATGTAATCCTTTGTTGTCGTACTGATAGCACCTGAAATCGAATTACTGTTTGCTTTCAGGAAGTTAAATGCTGTATTGGTCGCTTCTTTTGCTTCACGGTCTGTACCGATACCAGTACGCTCAAACTTGCCATTTCCCGGAAGAACCTGTGTTTCCAGACGATATACGCCAACCATTCCCGTCTTTCCTCTGGAAACGGTATAGATATTACCCGGATTGTTCATTCCCTCCGGAATCAGCTTACCGCCGCCTGTTTCCGGTACAGAAACATAATGTTCTTCAAAGGTCTCATTATCTATGTAGGAGAAGTTTACATCATAGAACTCCATACCGCCAATCTTCTTTAACTGTTCCTTCACTCTGCGGCGAAGCTCCAGTGCGATACTTACAATCTCCTCCACCTGCTCTTTTGTATAATCGCCATCCGGGTAAACGAGCTTTGTATAACCGGAAACCATCTTACGAACAGCAATCGTGTCTCGCTGATTTAAGTTACTTCCAAGACGGAAATACTTGTCAAACGCATCTCCATAAGATTCTTTACGCATTTCCCTCATATACTCAGAAAGGTAATCCGTAATGAAACCATAGTCATCCGTAAAGAAATCCGGTCTGTACTTCGGAATCTCCCATCCGGGAACATAACAGTGCATCCGGTCAAGGAAAGCGGTATCGTATGCCATGGCTGCCGGAAATGGTTCAAATAAGTGTGATGTTTTCTGCAAAACATCGACACTCTGATTGATATTTCCGATAAATGCCATAGAAGCAGACGCTGCCTTTTCTTCACGACCACGGGCAAACGAACCGGATGCCATGTAGTCTTTCATAATCTGAATACCATCTTTATCCTTGAATGTGATGCCCGCAACTTCATCAAAAGCCACACAGTCCCACATACCAACCAGTCCGACGGTCTTACTTGCCATATTATAGAACAGGTTTGCAACGGTCGTCTGTCCACCGGAAACCAGGACGCTATTCGGGGAAATCTCTTTGTAAATATGGGACTTACCAGTGCTTCGAGGTCCCAATTCACAAAGATTGAAGTTATTTTCCACTAATGGAATCATACGGGCTAGAAGAAGCCATTTCACACGGTCTGACAGCTTATCCGGCTCCATTCCCGTAGAGCGAATGTGAACATCTATCCATTCCTCCTTGGTAAATGCCTTTCTGCCATTCTTTAGCTCATCCATGTCAATGTGCGGCATCTGAATCGGTGTCAGCTTACGCACACGAATCGGTGTTGTATTTTTCTTATCTTCCTCAATAAATTCATAGTCCAACTGCAAAATACACCAGATACCGCCGCAAAGCAGACGGTCATACTTGGACGGGTAATCCGGATGAATCGGAATATTTTTCACACCAAGGTTTGAGAACTCCGCCTCATAACGATCTTCCTTAATATTCAGATGTACTGTTATTTTATCAATCACGGTATAGCTGCCACGCTCACGGAGTGTAGACAGAACCTTCTGTGCTTCATCGGGTCGAACAAAGTTGTCCGCCAGAATACGCTTTACATTGCTTACTCCTTCCTCAATAATGTCATCGTCATCGGAACTGCAATACTGTCCCAGCAGAAACTCCAGAACATACACCGGAACATTTGCACCCTCTTTAATATGCTTCGTTAAGTCCTTACGGACAATTTTTCCATCAAAATATTGGCGTAGCTTTTGCTTAATGACCTGTCTGCTATCATCCAATTCCATGAACTCATCCATTGATTTTCACTCCTATCCATCTGGCTGCCAAACTTTTTTCTCTCTAAAGAATGTCCCAATATCCCTTCTGACTGCTTCCAACTCTTTGAATAACCTTGTTTTTCTTTAATTTGTTCAAATAATATTTGACTCTATCCACTTTCCAATCTAATTCCATAGCTATTACTTTCTGAGTCATTGACGGATTTTTTCTGATTAAATCCAACACAGCTTTATCTTCCTCAGAAAGAGTAGCTTGGGTAGTTTTTACGCTATCTTGGGTAGCTTGGGTAGTATCTTGGGTAGCTTGGGTAGCATCCTGAGTAGGATCAACTACGCCATGCTGGTCAAATTCCATTGTTCTGCGGTACAAATTCACTCTAAAATCACTATCCAAATCAATCAGCTCCGGTTCAGGCAGACCGTATGCTCTGGCCTCCTCATACATTTTCGGGATTCCACTGCCCCATGCCTCGATTAGATTCATATAGGCAAATGCCTCTGCAATCGCTTTGTTACGAACTTTTGACAAACCTGTTTTCATTTTTTCAATCGTCAGGTCATGGTCCAACATTCCCGGAGAAGTGATCTCCAGACGGTCATCAAACAAGGCCACCTGAATCTTATCCGGGGAGAGATAACTTCTGTGACAGACTGCATTGGTAATAATCTCTCGGATGGTACGAATGGGCAGCTCATAAATATCCTGCCTTGCAAGTCCGTCAATTCTTGCTCCTAGATTGATATGTTCCAAAACGAAAGCATAAGCGGATTCTATCTGTTCATCTATACTACCCTTAAATTCCTTACGGGTAATAAAGATATTTCTTACATTTCCCTTAAAAACAGCACATTGAATGGAGGCTCCGGAATACTCATCCAATCTTCCATCTATCAACTGATAACCATTGGTTGCATAATATTTTCCACTTTCTTCTAAAACCAGCTTATAAGAAAGAAGCTGATTTTTTCCTATTTTCTTCAAAGCAGCCTTGTCAGCATCCGTATTGCAAAGCTCCTTGGCATGATGATATAGTCTATCACAAAACTGTTCCATTTCCTGCTCTGAAAGCCCTCGCTCTACTCTCTGCTGGTCAAAGCTACGGTTTCCTGCATCTAAAATCATTTCCTGTATCTGATATCTGGCAGCTTTGCGGGTTGTACCGGCTACTCTTAAATAGACACCATCCAACATTCCCTGACTTTTCAGGCAATATGGACGTTGCATACCGGATGGAACATCTACAACGATGATATACTTTCCATCAATGTCCTGAATACCGACACTCGGAGTAATCTTCGGGTCGCAGCTATCATAAATTGCATTTGTGATTGCATCCATCTTCCGAAAAACTTCTTCTTTTGAAAAACCGATGACATTCCAGGTATCGTTTTTTACTCCAAAAACAATTTGCCCACCTGAACCATTGGCAAAAGCCACTACGGTTTTCATATACTTTTCGCTTTTGGCCGGAATATCTTCTTTGAACTCAAGATTATCCGACTCCCCGGAAAAAATTTCTTCGATCGTCATTTAATCACCTCTTTCTTAAAATCCAAACCCAAAATCATCTGCAAATGCAATATCCATCACTACCTCATGCCGCAGGACTTCTAATGCCTTATTATCATCAAATGCCACCAGATAATACTTCTGACTCTTATCATACTTCTTATTCTTAAAGGAGAAGCGTAGCCGGAATACACGCTTTATAGTTTCCTTATCCTTCTTATCTGCTATGTACAGATGCTCGTTGGAAATCTTCTCTCCACTGCCATCAACAAAGTAAATACGGTAGGTGGTTTCCTTTACAATATCGCTGACAGCGTCTGTCTGAACAAAGTCCAGAGAGGTAATCAGGTTCGTTATCTTGGAAGTAAGACTTACCAGAGCCACCTTTGCTGTTGTTGTTTTCACAAATTTCTTCTCCGTTTTAACCTCAATCAACGGAATCAACATCTCCTGGGGAGAACATCCTCCATGCACATAATTAAGACCGGCACCGGAGGTCTTGAAAACATCAGCTCCAACCGGATAGGAGACCTTACGGTTATCCTGATTCTGCATCATAACGCCAAGTTCCATAGAAGCAATGCCTTCCGAAATAATCGCTTCATCTGCCAGCAGATAACGACGGCTTGCTACACTTGCTGCACTTGCCACAGAAACAATTTTGTCGCTTTCGGTCAGTTTATTTCTTCTATACTGGAAACCATGATCGGCAGTTATGATAAAACGAGTACGGTTTGCACTTGTCAGGCGGCGAATCAATGTACTGATTTCTTCAACCGCTTCTTCACAGGCATTAAATACTTCGTTTTCTGTAATTTTCGCTTGTCCCCTCTTGCATCAATTTGATTATGATAAACATAGACCACTTCTTGCCGTGTAAACATAGCCTGAAGGTCTTTCACACTCAAATCCTTAATGTCATCATACTGCACAGAGCAGCTGGCAGGATTATATTTCTGTAATACAGCCTGTCTCTGCTCCAAAGTTTCCACCTTCTGACCATCTACCAGTACGGAGTAGTCCTCGGTCAATTCCAGTGTTCTATGCGGAAGCAAAGCAGCCATCCCATACTGTGTCACAGACGGAAGGGTGCTTGCCATTGTTTTCATCGTTGCGGTACATTTCTCATCTGCCTGTAATTTCTCAAACAAGGTCATGCCGACCTCATAACGCAGAGCATCGGAGATAATGACAACCAGATTTTCTTTGGCATACTCAACATTCCGGTTATAAAACTCCGGCTGTTTTATAATCTGCAAAGAGTCCACTTCTGAAACAAATAAGTCATTCCAGTTCGTACAGACCTTCGCCAGATAGTCATTGGCATAAATGTTCTCAACCAGTTCTTTCAATTTATCAAAACACCCATCCAGCTTGCGGTCCATACCGCCCTCTCTTTCGGCTTCGCCGAAATTCACCTTGTCGAGATAATAATAGAAATAACGATAACGACGATCCATCAGATAAAGAGAGCCGGTATAACTCTCTACCATATCATTCAGGCTGTTGGATGGCGCATACTGCATACTGGAAATAATATGCCAGGCATTTTCAAGTACAAAGTATTCACTGCGGTATTTCTTTCCAAAATGTTCCTGACGACGTTTCTTCAAAAGCTGCGGAATGGTGTCATCCCCCAGTTTTGCCGCCACATCCTCCAGTTCCAGTCGCTCTGTTGCCCAGCGAATCAGTATCTCATCAATGCCCGCAAAGATACCGCAGGAAACCAGCGATTCCACCGGGAGCTTGGAAAATTCCGTTTCACCTTTCAAACTGTCATAAACGAGCTTTGAAATCTCATCAAAACGATCGCCATAAATATAGCTGTTCATCAGATTGTCAAGAAAGGCAATCACATTACCGGACTTGAAGCTGACAAAAGGCTTCCATGCAGCTGGCACTTCCACTGTCAGCACCTTAGCGGCATAAGTCACAAACATTGTCATTGTAAACTTTTCAAGGGTAGGCTTCTCGTCCGCATACCCGAAGATATCAGCTCCCTGCTTCCAGAAAGCATCCAGTAAATCGTATCTCTTAAATTCCTCCAGATACGGATTTTCTTCAAATCCTGCATCCGTCAGAACAATGCGAAGAACTTCTTCATAAGAAGGAGTCTTGCATTTGCATATTACGCTCATCAGAGCGACTTCAATCGTATTCCGATTAAAGGTTTCAAGCTCAAGGTCATAAAAAGCCTGAGTACGCTTCTTTTCACCAAAAAACTTGATATAGTGCTGAATTACTGGCTTGAAGCGTTCATCAATACCCAAGTCAAGTGTCAGCAAGGAGGCTCTGTCTGCGAAAAATTCCTTTGAATACTTGATGGTATCCGCCAGATGATTTTCACGAACGGCAGGCTTCGCAAAGGGTGCATAGACAAGGTAATTCGTTGTTGTGTCCACACTCTCTAAAAAATATTTTGTGTAAAACTGGTTGTCCGGTTCGAGATGCAGCACCTTGGCATTCATAAGCTCAAGGGTATCTACATCCTCCGCAAACTCCGCATTGGTGTCATACCAAAAGACAAGCTTACGAACATCACCAGTGAACTCAGTATTTAATTTATCTGTTATTTGTTTCAGGTTCAGCTCTGCCATTTTTCCACCTACTTTTAATATTTTTCTCAAAAGCCTTCATAAACCAATCTTTGATTCGTTTCCAAACTGTATTTTCTGTTTATTAATTATCGTATGTATCTACATTTCTGTTAAACTTTCAAAGAGCTTATCTGTTGGACGTTCGCCATCATTCCGTAAACACCCAGTTTGAAAGCCAAGCTCTGCATCCCAAATAATAATTTTTCTTATTACTTCCTTTTCCATACCCATATGAGAAAAGAAAATCATTATCAAAAGTGCTTTAAGGACATTTATTGTGTCATTCATCTGCCCAAATTCTAACACACCTTTGCGATCAGGTTTATAATGAGAAAAATAATTTCTTGTTGCAACAATATTTCTATAAAAAAGAGTAGCAATTTTCTCATCTTCAATATCTGGAGGCAACGGATTCTCTCGTGAAAGTTTGCATATATCTTTAGCATTCTTCGCCACAATGCTAAAAAATTCATCATCCAAAGATTTTATTCTTTGCTCAAGTCCAATTTTTCCAAGATAGCCACTTGCAATCCATTGGGCAACAGTAGCTGCATGACCAGAGTTAAATTTCCAATCAGGCACAACTTTTTTCAATGCTTCAGTAAATATCGGCTTTCCCTCGTCAGTAAAGATTAGTTTTTTTATATCTTTTTCAACTTGCTTGAATGCATCTTTAATAGCATCTGAAGTATCTTCATCACCCGATATTCGAAGATGATATCCCTCAAGTATTCTAACATACTGAACTAATATATCTTCTGCAAAAATAGTCTTTCTATCGTTTGCTGAAAAGTACATACGACGAATAAATGCAAACTTTTCATCATTGCAGAAGCTGTACCAGTTTGTAAAATATTCCTCAACCTTCTCATCAATTTTTTTTAAAGATGTATGAACCTTATCCATACTATTTTGATTGAAAAGATTATACGAAAAATCCTTGTTGATATAGAGCCAATTTTTATATGTCCGTCCTTCAAAAGTCAAACGAATATCATCTACATTAGATACATGACCAATCATCAATCCCCAAAATTGCATAATTACACTTATATCATCTTGAATACAATTTACATCAACCGTTTCCTCGTATTCAATAAAAATACGAGGCTGATTTTTCAGTACAAACATTGTACGAGTATCTATATCGTGATAGTTTGTTAAACTCTCTGATTCAAATCGTATTTCCACACGAGGATTTGCACTATGTAGAACGAGTGGCGGAAGATTTCTCTCCGCAGCAATTAGTTCTTGATTTTCTGTAGCTCTAAATTCAACAGTCTCTATTCCAAGCCAATCAATCAACTCCAGAATAATAAAAGAGCAATCTTTTATTCCTGTAATTTCTATCCCTTGGGGGAATTCTCCGTTTTGCTGAAGCACAAAAAATGTACGATAGCTTGTAACCATATCCAAGGTTCGATTTGCCCCTGCTGCACTTTTTCCATTTGTAAACACCTTATAACTATGTTCACCATAACTTCCTACAAATGCACAAGGGAAAATCTCTCCATAGTCCCTACGATAAAATTCAATATGGTTTCCGTCAATAATCAGTTCAGCAACTTCAGGAGAAGCTTCACCTTCTTTAGTCCAAGTACCAATATATCGTTTCAATAAAGTTCCTCCTAGTTTCGTTGTTTATATCCTCGCCAGAATCTGCATTTTCTTACCATCTCGTCCGGTCTGAACTTTTTCGTAGTTGATCTTTACCCCATCATCCAAGTCAATATTGATGCGAGAGAGGGCAATATGAGCAAGCATTGTATCGTAATCCTTTGTTTCCTTCAACTGCTTCTGGAGCTTCTCCTTACGCTTGCTTGCCTTGCTAATTTCACGAGAATCATGGCTGTTATCCATAGTCTCCTGCATACGCTGAATTTCACGCTCGTAGATACGCTGGGTCTTATGCAGGTATTCCACACGAAGATTACCAACAGTATCTGCATCCCAACGGTGCATATAAACAAGGGCCTTAAATCCGTTCCGTTTACCGCTGTCAAAGAGCCAGTAAATCGGACGTTTCTGGTAAGTCTTGATATGATCTTTGATGAAGTCATTCAGGAAGTAATTGCGAATAATCTCACGGCTGGTACTGCCCTTGTTTTCAAGTACCTTTGCTATGAAGTCAAGGTTTTCTTCCAGAGTATCTTCTCCATAAACCTTTTTCAGCCAAGCACAGAACAGACCGACAATATCATCCTCAAAATAAGGTTCATCCGTAATTGGGATACAGTTATCCTTGTCCGGAATAAATGTACTGTACTTGCTGCCATTCCATTCGCCACCAGCATAGGCAAGACCATTAACATCCAGAGAATAACGACCAAACATACAGCCAACAGCATACGAAAGCAGGCTCTTAATATCACGCTGCAAGTCAGCTGTACGAACCGATATAACTTTATTGTCAACCTTCGGTAACAATTCATCCTGTAAACCATAAATCTCAATAAAAATACGATTTAACTCTTCTTCATTCATTTTAAGCTGTTTAAAACGGACTTCACACTCATTTTTCCATTCGTTATAAGCATCTGATAAATTATTATAACGAATTAAAGGATGTATTTCAAAATCCCAAGACAACTCAAAAGAATCCCAATCTTCTTGACATAATTTAACACATTTTTCCGCATATTCTATTACTTGGTTTTCATTTTCAAATTTGCCGGGTAATTTTTGAAAATCACCCGTTTTGAAATGAATAGTTGGATTCAATATTTTTGACCATCCATTTACAATTTTAGTGTTAAGGTATCCTAACAAAAACATTTCAGTTTTATAATCCGTAAAAGCAGAATTTGCAGATGCATCAAAACAAAATCCTTTTTCAAAATATCTAAAAGACAAATCTCCACTTGTAATATCACTCCATGACACTTGAGGTCTAAAGTAATAATCCACATTCTGAGGCCTTGATTTAAATTGCCCTTTTTCATTCTTACAATTTCGTACAGCAATACCACCATTTTGCCAATTTACTACATATTCTCTGTTTCCGTACCATCTTCTATATGCTCCTCCCTTATTGTACGGAAACCATTTAAAAGAAGAATTTGTTGCTTCCTCATTATTTGAGATTGAAAATCCAATCTTCTCAAATACTACCTCATGCCAAAATCTCAAGAAAGTATCATTATCACCCGTTTGTAAACCAACTTTAGGTTGTATAATTTCCGATAGAGTTTTTCCTGAAAATGCAAAAAAATCATTCTTACTAAGAGAATATGCAATCGGCGAACCTGGAATTTTTGAGAAGTCATCCTGTGTACTCTCGTAGAAATAGCCACAGTTTTTGTCTCCAAGTGCTTCTAACACTTTTTGTTTCTGAACTTCCATACCCCCCTTGAAATCAGACAATCGGAAATAAAGCCCATCACCTTTTTCTTTTCCATGCTTCAAGACAAACGAACAAATCGGAACCGTTGCTTCTTCAAACGCTGAGTATTCCATCTGAACAAGCGTCGTGATAGACTGACTATCGAGAATATATTTACGCAATTCCTCATATGTCTTAATGAACATCCAAACAAAAGGAGTCATAAATGCAGAATACCCATCTTTTTTACAGAACCCAAAATTTCTATACATAAATACACTAAATAAGTCACCAGAATATCCCTTATAATTATCCATTACAAAATCTTTTAAATGACCTTCCAGCTTACCCATATAAGGTGGATTAGTACAAACCACCATATACTTTTTAGACATAATATAAGCCTGTTTTGTAAAATGCTTCATCAATGGAAGGGTATGCATAATCCACACTGAAGTAAAAATATTGAGCTGTCCCTTCTTCTCTACATTCCTAAGATACTCTGCAAATGCTTTATAATCGTATTTTTCCACAGTCTGTAATGAACCAATTTCTTTTGCATTTTTGTATGCCTCAATCAGATATTCTCCAATTTTATTCTGCTCTTTGTCAGTGGTCATTCCATCACAATAAAATCCATTCAAGGAATTACTTTCTTCAATAACAGCAAGATTATTGAAAATCCCTTGCGTTAAAGCACGACGGTTATTGCTTCGTACTTTCATCATAACAGCAAAATAAGCAAGCTGATAAGCTCGTTTATCAATATCCAATCCAAACAGATTATGCTGAACAATATTCAAAGCTGCATCTCTGTCAGAGTATCCACATTCCTCATAAATCTGCATCAACACATCAAAGGCATAAACTAAAATGTGTCCACTCCCCATGCAAGGGTCAAAGAACGTCAACTCTGTTGGTTCAATCTTTTCGTCTACATAGGTAATTTCACCAGTTTTAGGCGTAACAAAGAACTCCAGTTTTTCTGCCAGCTTACTTTCAGGATTTCTCTCAATCCAATATCTGCCCAGAGAATTATCCACCATATAACGAACAACCCAGTCTGTTGTAAACAACTGAGTAGCTGCCGGAATATCTTCCTTCTTGATAGTTCCCTTATAAATATTGATAATTTGGTCATGTTTCTCGGAAATATAATACTGATACATCCAACCGATGATTTCAACTTGCCCTTCTTTTTCAACGTTAAAGTCATCCTCGTCAATATCATGAACCAGGTGATAAACAATACCATCGCTGTCCGTAAAGGAAATGTTCAGAAGCAGCTCGGTATAATCGTTGGTATTTTCAAATAGCTCCGGTAAGATTTCATGGAACTTATTGCACTGCTTGATAAAGAGCATGCGGAATAAATCATCCAGCTTGTTTTCATCTTTCAGCTGCATGATGGTATCCTGCTCGTCAGATGTAAATTCCATATCCGTATCAAACGGGGTAGTTACGAAGTCAGGCTCGTTCTTTGCCTGATTCTCTGATGAAAGCACCCGTACACGGGAAGGTAGATAGTCATTGACTTCCATGAAGCGAATGGCAATCAAACGGTTAAACCAGGTGTAGGCAACTTCTTCGATAACCGCCTTAAATGCTGTGGCATAATCGCTGTCATGTTCTTTATCCTGAATTGCTTTTACCAGAGCTTTTCTCTGATCAACTTCTTTTCCTGCAACCTGTGCATAGTCCTTTGTACCAATGTCAAAGAATTGCAGGTCTTTTGAGGACTGCGGGAGTGGCTGAGCGATGCCTTTATCGCTCACTCCAATCAATCCGGCTTTGTATGTAATATCTGCAATCAGTTTATTTCTCGCCCAGACTGCAAAATTCTTAATGGCTGTTTTATTCATTGGGTACTCCTTTCGTATCTTCCCTCAACTAAGCTCACCTCTGGTTTGCTAAGGTTCGAGAATGACTTCGCACCAAGCTCTGTCTTCGCTTTCAGCTCGACAGTCGCTAAGTTGCTTCCAGTCAGAACTCAATATTAAGAACGGTATCTTCCTCTAACTGAGCCATTAGCTTCTTCTCCAGCTCTGCGACATATTTTTTTACGTCATCCACTGTTTCAAGCTGCCAAGTGGTTTCTGTAATGATGGACTTGATGCTGACTGTACGTTGCTTTTTCACCTTTGGTAAAGAGGCGTGGCCAACATAAGGAGTTTTCTCGTCTTCAACCATTCCCGGCTGTTCCTTTTTCTCCTGAGCCTGTTTTCTTGCTTCTTCTGCAGCTTTCTCTGCCAGAATCTTATTCTCTGCAGCAGCGATTTCATTCAGGCATCGCACTTTCAAAGCATCAGCTTCCACCTTGATATTCTGCAAGGTGGCCACATTATTACAATGGGTTGCTTTCTCATACAGCTCATTAAAGCGGTCAACGAGCTTCTGACGAAGTGCATCTTTACAGAACTTTCCTTCCAATTCTGAAAGGACTCTCGCTCTTGCTTCATCAAAAGCAGCAAGAATCGGTTTTTCCATTTCCGTAAGCAGTGTGCTGTATGCGGAAACATAAGTATCTAACAGTCCCGGTAGCTTGAAGATATCACTGTAAGGAGCAGGCTTCTTCATAATCGCCTTTATCTGTGCCACTGTTGATTCAATCGCTTCATCAACAATGAAGGTACGGCTGTCATCATAAATTGCCATCAGACGAATGGCTCTGTCGAAAATCGTTATCTGATCGCCATTGAAGAACTTTCTGACCGGTTCAAAATCCTCGGCAAAATCAAGAAAAGCATCACGATCTCTGTCTACTGCGACAAAGAACTCATTGGCATTCTTCATCTGAAGAATATCTGTCATAAGTTTCTTACCCTGCTGAACCAATGTCTTTCCCGGATACAATGGCTGATTCTTATAATGGATTTCCAGTTTCTCAATTTCATTCTTGAGATTATTTGCATAGTTCAGGAAACCGCTCATCACAGCATCGTCATCATCACTGGACGGAGCAACACCGAACATCTCTTTCATGACTTCACGGACTGCTTTTTTCTGTTTTTCACTGGCACGGACACGCTTCTCCATCATTAGTCGCTCATTGAACTCTTTACGGGTAATGAAACGAACAATCTCATCCAAACTCTTAGAGAGCAGGGACACAGACTCACTGTTTACATAAAAAGCAATGTCACCGTCTTTAAACAGCTTCGCCACAAGCCACTGCACATCTGCTTCCACAAATCCATAAGGAGCTTTCATAAAGCGGTCTAACAATGTTTTCATAGAAGTCTTGGTGTGGCGGGATGTATTCACACTGATATAATCGTTCACATCATGCAGAGCCAGACTGTTCGGAATCGTATTCGTTCCTTCCAGCGTCAACTGCTTATCGCTGCCGGTAAAGAGTTTCTTAATATCTGACTCACTCATGGCAGTATCAATATAAGACAGCTTATGGTAAACAGAAGCAACCAGTTTGCCAATGGCATCATTGATACGGGCAGACACATCCTTGGAGGCCGTCTGTACTCTGTCACCATTTACATAAATTGTCGCAGCCTTTAATGCTTCTTCTAAGAACAGGAGAGCTGCTGCACTTCTCTCACGGAGTTCTATTTTTTTTGCTTCTTTGATCTGCTCATACTTCGTGACTGTATTCGTTGCGTCGAAGCGGATGAATTTCTCAATCTGTAATGAGGACTGGATTTCATCCAGGAAAGTTCTGTCATCCGGAAGAACAACCAGAACACAACGGCTCTGAGCAGATAACATTCTCATGGTCACTTCATCTGAAATTTCATCACTGTTCGGAGTCAGGATTTTCAATGTAATATCGTGGCTCTGTCCTGCTTTATACGGCTTATCATCCACAAGCTGATTAAATCCAAAGGCATAGCGACCACTAAAGGCCGGGTAGCGATATTTTTTTTCATCAAACAGTCCATCGAAAATCAGCTCTGATACTTTTGCGGTAATTTCGCCCGGATCTACCGGCTGATTCTTGATGGCAATGTTAATCTCCTGCTCCTCATCAGTCAGAAAAACATACAGGTCGCCATTTTTCTGAACAAGTGTCTGGCGAACCAAACGTTTCAGGGCATCTTCCACTTTACCCGACAGTTCAATACGGTCATCGTTTACATTGCTGACCATGAGGCTTGTGATATTTTCAAGATTCGCTTTAATCTCTTTTACATACTTAATCATAAAGAGTGTTTTCAGCACATTGACATCGAAGCACTCCTCAGTATGGTTCGGGTTCAGATAATCATTATCCAATGCACGGGAAATCACGCCTTTATGGGAGTGGTCAAGGAACTGTTCCAGTGCATCGTAGAACATATGGAATGGTACAATCGTTCCTGGATCGTATTCCATAACTCTGACTGCGGACTCCTTGAACAGAGCCAGCATGGAACGCTCTCCCTCTGCCAGATGCTTACCGGATGCACCATGAGTTCGTATAGAGGTCAGCACACTTCCCAGCAGATTAAACTGATACGGAATAAACGGATAGACCTCAGCAAAATTGCGGCGGTTCTCATATAATTTCTTCTCTACACCATCATTGAACAGAATCAGATTCTTGATGATCGTTTCTTTGTCATCATAGAATAAGAACAATGTCTCATTGGCGGATTCTGTTTTTTTCAAAACTCTTTCACGGATAACTTCATCCACGTTTGCGGATGACAGAGAAAGTCTGGTATCAAAACGTCCCTGAATCTTAGAGAAGTCATTGCCCTTTGTCTTTGTAATGGAATCAATGTCCTGCTGGCTGGTAACGATAATCCATGCTTTTCCCTGACAGGCGGTTCCCAAATCTTCAGTTACTGTCTGAAGATTTAACATCAGTTTGGAATCATCGCCAATATATTGTCCGATTTCATCCACAAGGAAAACCACATGATGATTATTCCCTTTACGGTCTATGTATCGCTTTACAAGGTCTGCAAATCGCTCAATACTGATGGAGTATTCCGTCGTCGCTCTCTCACACCAGTTGCGGGCAGCTTCTTCACTCATAAAGTCCATATCAGAAAGTACTTCTACAATATCATCTTGGATGAAGTCAAAATCATTACGGGCTTCTGTCCATTCTGTTCCGAATGAATCCTCAAACTTCTCTTTGAATTCCTCATAACGTCCTTCTTCGGAAAGTTTTCTTTCAAGATCAGCAAGGAAAGGAATTGCTCCGCAAAATCCCTGCATCTCATTAAATACTTTCAGGAATACAGAAACAATCGCATCCTTATCCTGTTTTCCGCTCTGCTCGCCTTTAGAATCAATGTTAAACAGGACAACATCGGTCGGAACCGTCGCAGTCAGTCTCATATCTGCCAAAACCATACGATCCTTGATTTTTGAATCTTCCTCAAAATATTCCAGTGCAGTCTTTCCATTTACCGTTTTATTCTCCAGCAGGTAAGACAAAATTTTCAGGAAGTGGGATTTACCACTTCCAAAGAAACCGGAAATCCAGACACCCATCTTATCTGTGTTTCCGGTAATACCACGTTTATAACTATCAAAAAAATCACGGAAGTGCTTTTGCAATTCACGGGTTACAACATATTCTTCCAGTTCCTGTTTTATATTCGCATTATCATCCTGTCCAACCTTGATAACACCTTTCATTTCTCGGTCAATGGGCTTTGCAAACATTTCTCCTATGTTCATTTCTCTTCTCTCCTATTATTCTACGAGTTTAAATGCTCTGTAATAATTATCGTCTTTGATTTCACCAAAAAGTACCAGTTCCTGTCCATCATACTTTCCCGGATAGAACATCACAACCGGAACACCGTCAATCACCTGATGAAGATTGTTCAATACCGTGTGCGAACGGAGAATCGGATAGCACTTACCGATGCCTGCAAGAAGTACAATCGCTTTCTCCGGGGTATGCTCCTGAATGTATTTTACGATCAGACTGTCCTTCGCTGTAATGCGAAGCATATTTCCAACTGACTTTATAATTCGATCAAATCCTTTTTTCTTTTCAAACTCAAAGCACTTCTCCAGATAGCCTTTATCCTTTAATATTCCAATAATAATCTCGTAAAGATCAAATACAACTATCTTGTATTCATCGGCAGACCGTTCATTCTTTTTCCGAACATACTCAATCCATTCACGAACAAATAACTCCTCTTCAGCCGGGTAATCAAATACATAATAGCCTACTTCATTGCCAAGCCCTTTGTTCTGACGGAAGGAAGGCTTCTTCATCGCCTCTTCCGCCTTATTCAATCTTTCTTCCAAAGTCATTGATCAGTTCACCCCCGTCAGAGCTTTTACCAATACTTCCTCATTTTCTGATTGAAGATAACGCTCTAAAGCAATATCAAGAATCGGCGGAGTAATGGTTTTCTTTTTATCTATCACAGTCAAGAGATTAGCATCTGTCATAAAGTTCAGATAGCAGGAACGTAAGTGTTTCTTCGTGCTGTCTTTCCATCCGGCAATCAGATCACTCTGTGCCTCTTTTTTTGTAAAGAACACATTGACATCGGTATCCTCCATGATGGAGGTACCTAAAATTACTTTCTCTCTATATACCTCATACACAAATTCAAAAAATAATCTATCCGTTCTTAGTATCGTAACAAGGTTAATTAGTTTCTGCGTTGCTAAATCCGAGGAACAAAACAATTCCACTAATCTATCATCCATCGCTTTCACACGGGTAATAATATACCCGATCATTCTTAAAGCACGATATTCTTTGGCTGCTCCAAAAAGATTTTCCGTGGCACACTTCTTTTTTATATCCTCGTATGCCAGTCCTTCCTGCCGGAGTCTGACCACTTTCTTAAATTCAAGAAACCAGAAGGACTGTGACATCAGACCGGCACTATATTTACTATTTGTCATTTCCTATTCCCCGTTTCATTATATTTTCCATAATTTTCCACCTTTTTATTTTTGATCATCCGGGATAACTTCCATAATATCATCAAACGTACAATGCAATGCCATGCATATTTTCACCAAAGTATCTGTATTCACATTATCACCCCGATTTAATTTATTGATTGTATAGGTACTTATATTTGCCATTTTTACTAAATCTTTTTTCTTCAAATCTTTATCAATCAATAATTTCCATAATCGCTTATAACTTACTGCCATATTTTCCACCTTCTCCTTCTTGACGAGTTACGAACCATTTCATATGTTTAACTGCATTTAATACCTCTATTATACTTGTTCAAACGTGAACATTCAATAAATATATATTGTGAACACTCTATTTTTTATTATTAACACTACAAAACCTTAGTTTTCGCCTTTATCCTTAATAAAATTGAAGTAACAGTTCAGGACGATGCGGCGTCCTGAACTGTTACTTCAATTAAAAATTATTATTATTTTGTACTTTTACCCCCCAAAAAATTAATACAATCGGAACTCATCAGCCGTTGTCCGAAAATCGAATATCGGAGAACCTCCGGCTATAATATTGCAAAACAGCTCCCTATCCGCTACCGCTTAAATATCCAGCGCCGCATGGTATCCCCAGTACACTGCATTCGTGATGTTGGAAACCTTTGCCGCGTCTCCAATCACCGCAACATAAGGCGCTGCATCCCGCAGGGAATCCACCATATTCCTCCGGGAGCGCTGCCCCAGGGCACATACCACGGTCGTACCGGGAACCAGCTTCCTTGTGCCGTCTGCTTTCTCACACAGAATACCGTCCGGGCGCACCTCCAGGCCCCTGCAGCCGGTATGTACTGTAACATATTTTTGAATCTGCTCCAATAAAAGAGGCCGATGGCGCACATTGGCGTCAGGCGCAAGCTGATCACGCATTTCCACCAGATGGACATATCTGCCCTCCTGTCCCAGATGGACGGCACATTCACAGCCTGCCAGGCCGCCGCCGAAGACCACCACATCCTCCGTCACCTTTTCTTTTTCCAGATAATAATTGTTTACCAGAATTACGTTGTCCCCCTTCAGTCCGGGTACGGGCGGTACGAAGGGTTCGCTTCCCACCGCTATAATCAGTGCATCGGCGCCTTCTCGTTCCACATATTCGGCGGTTGCCTCCGTATTCAGACGGATTTCCACACCCGCATTTATTGCCAGAGCCGCGTAGGTGCCCGCCAGCTCATACATCTCATGCTTAAAAGGAATTGCCTGTTCACTTTTCAGGATACCGCCCAACTCCCCCTCCTTTTCACAGAGGATTACCCGATGCCCTCTTCTTGCCGCGGTATAGGCCGCGTATAACCCGCCGGGCCCTCCTCCCGCCACAAGCACTTTTTTCCGCTCCGGCGCAGGCAGCACTTCAACACCGTCCATTTCCCTTCCAATCAGGGGATTGACCGTACACCTTCTGGTGGAGGTGACTGCCCGCTCGGCCATACAGGTAAAGCACCGCAGACATTTCACGATCTCAGTTTCCCGGTTTTCGCATACCTTCCGGGGCAGAAAGGGATCTGCAAGAAGGGCTCTTGCCATATAAACAATATCAGCCTGACCGGAGGCGATAATCCCCTCCATCTGCGCAGGGTCGGAAAGCCCGCCTATGGCTGCCACAGGAACAGATACATGCTTTTTTATCTCCGCCGCCAAATATACGTTACAACCATGTTCCGTAAACATGGACGGATGGGTCTGGCCAAAGGTCTTTTGATAGGTTCCTGCCGATACATGCAGCAAATCAATATAAGGTTCCAACTGTTTTGCTATCCGAATGCCTTCCTCCAGATCGTAACCGCCCTCCACAAGCTCCGCGCCGCTCATACGAAATTCTATAGGGAAGCCCCCTCCCACGGCACGGCGCACAACCTGAAGCACTTCCACCGCAAAGCGGCAGCGGTTTTCCAGACATCCGCCATATTCATCTTCTCTATGATTAAACAGAGGGGAAAGGAACTGATTGATCAGCCAGCCGTGACCGCCATGGATCATCAGCATCTCAAAGCCCGCCCGCTTTGCAAGCCCTGCAGCTTCCCCATAAGAAGCGGCGATTTCGCTGATCAGCTCTTTACTCAGTGCCTTTACCTGCACTCCATCCGCCCGGATCCCGGCAGATGCGGACCACTGAGCCATGCCATGCTGCCTGGTACTGTCGGTCATAGTAGGTACCTGCAAACATGCCCGAATGAGACAGCTCCAGGCTGGGAATGGCGCCGTGCCTGCGGATAGCATCCGCCGCATAGGCTGCGGCTGCCAGTGAATTTAATATCCTAGTATCCAGATGATAGGCGTGGGAGCCGTCTGTGGAAGGATGGACCATACATTCGCTGACGGTCACTGCAGCCGCGCCTCCCCTTCCGCGCAGCTCGTAGAAAGCCGCCGATTTTGGCCCAATACAGCCGTCCGCCGTAATATCTGTACCACCCATGGGGGCGGAAAACATGCGGTTTCGGAAGGTTACATTACCGATTGTAATCGGTTTACAGAGATTCTGGTATTTTCGTTCCATATTTTTCCTCATTTCATTTCTCTTAAAGCGCAGATATTCCGCCCTGCCCCGGACACTGCGGCCGGGGCTGAGAGCGGAATATCTGCTTCCAAACAATTATTGTAACTGTATAACGGTTCAGTCCTCCTCACCGTTACCAATTATTATACAATAAAGCTTCCGGCAAAATAGCCTTCATGAACCGCCTCATTGATGCGTCTCGGCCCGATACAGTCCCCTGCCAGCCTGACATCATACACCACATCCACAAAGCTTTCCGCCTCTGCCTGCCGGGGACGCAGGCCTGTACAGTAAACCACATTGTCCGCCGGTATTTCATAGGGAATCCCCTCCGTTCCCTGCAGTACAATGGAGTTTTCCTTTATCTCTACCGCCCTGGTATTCAGCTTTACCTCGATCTGTTTATTATCCTTTAGCAGCTCCGTCAAAGCGCCCCGGTAAAGCAGGTTTCCCGCCGCTGCCAGACGATCCGTTACCTCAATCAGACTTACCCTTCTTCCTCTCCTGCCAAGTGCCAGTGCCAGCTCGCAGCCTGAGGGGCCGCCGCCGATGACTGCCACCGTGCCTCCCATTTTTTCCTCATGGAAATGGGCTGAAACGATATCATATACATGGGGTTTGTCTATCCCTTTGACAGGCGGTCTGACGGGAACGGAACCTGTGGCTACAATCAGTCTGTCCGCGCCGCTTTCCTTTATCATTTCCGGAGTAGCTTTCGTATGCAGCTTCACTTCTATCCGGTCTGATTTCATTACCTGTGCAATGAGATGATTTTTGTAATTCCTCATATCAATCTTTGTCTCATCACCATCGGAAATCTTCAGTAGACCGCCAAGCTCGCCGGTTTCTTCATAAAGAGTGACCTGATGTCCCCGCTTTGCCGCCGCACGGCGTGGCCTGCATCCCTGCCGGACCGCCTCCCACTACCGCCACCCGGCAAGCTTCCACCGGTCCAGTTTCCTCGGTTTTAAGGCGCAGCTGTCTGGTGTATCTGGGGTTAACGGCACACCCCTGGCTTCTTCCTTCGGTAGCCACCCCATAGCAGGACACACATCGGATACAGGGTGTAATATCCTCCGTGCAGCCACATCCGGCTTTCCTGGGCCAGTCCGGATCCGCTATCAGCCCCCGGCCCAAAGCAACCATATCCGCCCAACCCTTTTCCAGGATTTCCTCCGCCTCCTGCGGCATCGTAATCCCGCCTACAGTACATACGGGAATATGCAGAACTTCCTTCGCCCTTCTGGCAAACTCCACATTGATTCCATGAGGCAGGATACTTGGTGTCTCAATATAAGATGTAGGCCCGACAAACTTATCCAGTCCGGATGAAATATGTACCATATCAATCTTATCTTCTATTCTCCTGATGAATTCAATCACTTCATCAGGCTCCAGTCCCCCTTCCACATACTCCTTCGCGCCAATACGCATATCCAGGGTATAGCCGGGGCCGACCGCCTTTCTTACCTCATTCACAATCATTTGCGGGAATCTGATCCTGTTTTCAAAGCTTCCCCCGTATTCATCCGTCCTCTTATTAAAAAACGGTGATAAAAACTGTGCCGGCAGCCAGCCGTGGGCAAAATGGAGCATCACAGCATCAAAACCCATGCGCTTTGCTTCTATTGCCATATTGGCGTACTGGTCACAAACCTGTTTCATTTTAGCTTCGTCCATACCAATCACGGTTCTGCCGTCCATGATTTGATTGTTTTCCACCCCTTCATAACCCTGAAAGGGAATTTCATCCCTTACAAAAGTATAAGGGCCGATAGGATTGCCTTCCCGGTGCCTCATATCTGCAAACATACCGCAGTGAAGGAGCTGGACCTCAGCCTTGGCTCCATACTGATGGATCAGGGATATTTCTTCATTATAAATCCCTTTTCTGCTGCCGTTTAAGCTGCTGGCCTCATGATAAATCAGGGATTCCTGATCCTCTACTGCCACGCTGCCCACAATAACCATCCCGGCCCCTCCTCTTGCCTTTGCCGCAATCGTTTCCAGCTCATCCGCCATTGACGGAAGCAGTCCGTACTTAGTAATGGGTGCGGCCACTATCCGGTTTCTCAGCACGATATTCCCCACCTTAAGCGGCCTGAACAAAGCCTTATATTCACACATATCCAATCTCCTTTTATATCCGCGGACAATGAGCCGACACGTTCCGGAGTGCGTTATTCCTTAACCGCCCCCAAAGTAATCCCTTTTACAAAATATTTCTGCAGGAAAGGATATACAATAAGCACCGGCAGAACTCCTGTAACAGCAATCGCCATCCTGGCTGTTGTGGAGGGAAATTCGTTCCTATGGTAACTGCGGTTGCATTTTTCTGCAGATAAGCAATGCTGTCACTGATTTGATTCAAAATAATCTGGATCGTATAATATTTGGAACCGTTTCTCTCCGTCAGATAGTAAAGTCC
>SCPN01000425.1_pt1 | contig 63468 bp, 69 predicted proteins | sample 6106831 | NCBI WGS metagenome assembly SCPN01 (sample SAMN10720447, study PRJNA508395) | human gut metagenome | isolation source: Participant 1, 0 month | reverse complement strand
GATGCGATGTTATTTCCGACATCTCCAGTGACGGAAAAGAAACCGTCTATATAGCTACCGACGGCAATGGCGTCCATTTCCTTTCACATAAAGACCAGCAGGTGACGCGTCGTTTCTACCATGATGTAAGCGATAAGGAAGGGATTCGCAGTAACTCTGTCTACCTTGCTCGTTGATGACAGAGGTGCCGTATGGGTCAGGACATTTCCAGGCAGGCTTGATTATTCACTCTACCAGAACGGTCTTTTCCGTACATATGCCTATCATCCGCCTTCGTTCAATTCGGCAAACCTTTCTATCCGCTCTTCATAAGCAGAGGGCAGGAGAAAGTTATCGGTTCGCGTGACGGCTTGTTCTATATAAACGAAGCTACGGGAATAGTGAAGAGCTCTGTAAAACCTGTCCTGACCTCGGATTTGATACTGACCATCAGCTTCTATCAAGGAGAATATTATATCGGTACGTATGGTGGCGGCATGATGGTATTGAATCCGGAGACGTTATCTCTTAAATATTTCGCCCAGGGGGATACCGAGCTTTTTCAGAAAGGACATATCTTCTGTGTGAAACCGGATACAAAAGGAAATCTCTGGATAGGCACTTCGCAAGGATTGTTCAGCTATAATGGACTGACAAAACAGATAAAGCACTTTACCAGTGCCAACTCCCAACTGCCGGAAGGCAATGTATATGAGGTCAGTTTCGACTCTACCGGCAAAGGTGGATTGCCACGGAAACCGGTATGTGTATTTATGACCCGGCTTCCCAGAGTCTGCGTTCCAATGTCTTTCCTGAAGGATTCGTGAACAAGGACAAAGTACGGACGATTTATGAAGACTTCGAACATAACCTTTATTTTATCCGTGAGAAAGGGAGTCTGTTTACGTCTACGCTGACAATGGACCGTTTCCGTAACCAGTCCGTATTTTCCACGCTTCCTGACAATTCGCTGATGGCGATTGTAGAGGATAATCAAGGTTGGTTGTGGGTAGGCTGTAATGACGGTTTGCTGCGTATAAGGAAAGAAGGGGAAGAGTATGACGCTTTCACTTTCAATGACGGAGTGCCCGGGCCGACTTTCACCAACGGGGCTGCCTATAAAGACGATAAAGGAATACTATGGTTCGGCAATACCAAAGGATTGATTTACGTCGACCCGAAGCGTGTGGATGAAATACGTGGCAAGGCGCGTCCGATAGTATTTACGGATATATTGGCTAACGGCGTTTCCTTTACCGGTTCGTCCTTGAAATATAATCAGAATAATCTGACTTTCTGTTTTACGGATTTTGCCTATGGATTGCCTTCTGCCTTGCTGTACGAATATCAGTTGGAAGGGATTGATAAAGATTGGAAACTATTGGCTGCGCAGAACGAAGTTTCTTATTATGGACTTCCTTCCGGGACTTATACATTCCGTGTCCGCCTTCCGGGAAATGAACATTCAGAAGCTACCTGCCAAGTGACGGTATGTCCTATGATTCCTCGGTGGGGATGGGCGCTTTCATCTTATTAATCATAGGAATTGTAGCCTTTATACGCTATTATGTATGGAAACGCATGCGCCGCTTGCTTCCCTCTCCCGTTCAGGTGGTTTCGACACCGGTAGAGGATATATCCCGGAAAGAACAAGTAACGGAACAACCGGGAGTGATTTCTGAACAATCGTCCGCCGCTACCGAAGAGAAGTATAAGACCAACAGGCTGACTGAAGAGGAATGCAAAGAGCTTCATAAGAAACTGGTAGTTTATGTAGAAAGAAAAGCCTTATATTAATCCCGACTTGAAAATGGGTGACTTGGCTTCCGCATTGGATACTTCTTCACATTCGTTATCGTATCTTTTGAACCAGTATCTGAACCAGTCCTACTACGACTTTATCAATGAATACCGCGTCACTCAATTCAAGAAAATGGTAGAGGACAGCCATTATTCCCGCTATACATTAACCGCATTGGCAGAGCTTTGCGGCTTTAGCTCACGTGCTTCTTTCTTCCGGTCATTCAAAAAGAGTACGGGAGTCACTCCGAACGAATATATCCGTAGCATCGGTGGAACTGCCAAAGAAGAGTAAGTACTTCTTTCATCAGTTTCACGTACATCTTTCACTGATATCCAGTACTTGATTTACCCAAATGTTCTACTTGTTTATCTTCTCAAGATTCTCTAAATGATAATTGAGTCTCATTTTATAAAATGAGACTCAATGAAATATAAATGTAATATACTGATATTGAGTGATATAATTTGGAATAAGTCTATCTCGATTCGTTGAGATTGATACGCCCTGTTTTCCTGCTATTATCTCCGGAATCCCCTTTATATTTGCATTGTGATTAAAACCGAAAAAATAGTATTATGGATACAACGACTAACACTTCCGACAACATTATCACCAATTCTTATAAAGAATATTATCAGGTGATTCTTACCTATATTACTTATCGTATCACTCATCGCTACGAAGCTGAGGATTTAACCCAAGACGTATTTATACGTCTGCTGGACTATAAACAAATGCTTCGTCCGGATACAGTGAAGTATTTCCTGTTCACCATTGCCCGTAATATAGTAACCGACTATATCCGCCGCTATTATAAGAAGCAGGAGATAGACAGTTATATGTATGATTTTGCCGTAACCTCGTCCAATGAGACGGAAGAAACGATTATTGCCGATGATTTGGCTTCCGTTGAGCAGCGGCAACTTGCTATCTTCCCCGAACAGCGTCGGATAGTCTATACATTAAGTCGTTATGAAGGCAAGACATCTGCCGAAATAGCGGAAGAAATGCAACTCAGCCGTCGTACGGTAGAGAACCACTTATTTATAGGTCGCCGCGAAATGCGTGAATTCTTCAGAAAATGTATTTAATCTTATTTATTTAATATATAATCCTTTGTGCTTATGGAAAAAGAATCTATGGAGAGACATCCTGATGCCTCATTTAATTTTAGAAAACAAGAAATAAATATTATTTTTAAACCTCAAATTTAATTTTATGAAACGAAGAGGATTAATTTTTAATTCGCGGCCTAACAAAACAGCAGTGTTTGCGTTAGGATTAATGCTGGGATTTTGTCCTGTTTCAAAGGCATGGGCCGATACGAATATGTACGATAGCCAGGTTGTGGCGCAGGCTCAGAAGAAAGTGAAGGGTCAAGTGGTTGATGCCACGGGTGAGCCGTTGATTGGTGTGAACATAACTGTGATAGGCGGAACGGAAGGAACCATTACGGATATTGATGGAAATTATACGATTAGTGTGCCTGCCGGAGCCAAACTGAAATTCAGCTATATCGGCTATAAAGACCAGATTATAGATGTAGCTGCGCAAACGGTGATTAATGTAAAATTGCAAGAAGACAGCGAAGTGCTGGACGAAGTGGTGGTAGTGGGATATGGTTCGCAGAAGAAAGAGACATTGACAGGTGCCGTAACGGTAGTATCCGATAAAATGCTGAAGAATAAAGGGACGATGTCAAGTCCGTTACAGGCAATGCAAGGTCAGGTTCCGGGTGTTACGATTACTCGTAATTCAGCAGCACCGGGAGATGAGAGCTGGGGCTTGAAATTGCGTGGTTCTGTTTCTGCAAATAATGCGGAGCCATTGATTGTAATTGATGGAGTAGCTTATGACGGTGTAAATGCATTGCGTAATATTAATCCTTCTGATATCCAGTCTATCAATTTTCTGAAAGATGCATCGGCAGCTATTTATGGTTCCCGGGCGGCAGGTGGTGTCGTATTGGTAACCACCAAGCAGGCAAAGGAAGGAAAAGCGAGAATAGAATATAGCGGTTCATACACTTACAAGATGGTGGGATTGCAGCCGGAACTGATGAAAATGAACGAGTGGGCGAATGCTGTGTTGCAGACTTGTCAGAACGATGGTCAGCCGGATTCTTATTCATGGGTTAAATATGCGAAAATGGCATTGGCAAACGAAGGCAAATACATTGATTTGGAGCATAGCGCCAATCCTTTTGCTCCCAGTTATTCGGATGTAATGGACTTCGTATTTATGGATACCAACTGGCAAGATGTATTGTTCGGCAACTCTTACTCCACGCAACATGACCTGGCTATTTCCGGAGGTACGGAGAAAAACTTGTATCGTTTGTCCGTAGGATATATGTATGATGACAGTAACCTGAAATGGGGAAATAATAACAACCAGCGTTTCAACCTTCGTCTGACTAACAAACTGAAAGTCTTTGATAACTTCGCTATTGAATCTGTCATAGCTTATAACCGTCAGGATCAGGTAGCTCCCTCCCAACTGAATAGGACGCTGACTTCCAGTTATCCGCAACCGGGTCTTCCGGCTTCTACCATCGACGGGAAACCGTATTCGTGGGGAACCTGGCTGTCACCTATCTGGTTTGCCGAACTGGGTGGCGATAATAAATTGAAAGTATCCGAAATCAATATCAGCGAGAAGTTCACTTACAATATCAATAAGCACTTGGATGTGGTAGCCAATCTTGGTTATAACTCCGGAGTAGCTTCACGTGACATCAAAAAGATGGCTATAACGTCCTATAATTATGCCGGAACTAAAATAAATACTAAAGCCGACGGTTACAAGCAGGAAGAATCGTCTTACGAAAAAACGAGTTCACGTACCGATTTCTACTCTATGATAGGTTATGTTGACTATCATAACACATTTGCGCAACACCACAATGTAAGTGCGATGGTCGGTGCCCAATACGAATTGAAAGAATACGATTATTTTGGTGTATCGGTGAAAGATATCCAGAACTCATTGGAAACGGTAAATGGTGCAGGGCTTGTGAATCTGACAGACAAACATGGTACGAAATGGCATGAGGCTGTGATGTCCTATTATTCCCGTTTGAATTATAATTATAAGTCTAAATACTTGCTGGAAGTAAATATGCGTTATGATGGTTCTTCCAAGTTCAAACCGGAAAACCGCTGGGACTTCTTTTATGGAATATCCGGTGGATGGCGTATTACGGAAGAAGCGTTCATGAAGAACGTCAAGTGGCTCAACGACTTGAAAATCCGTCTTTCATACGGTGAAGTGTGCAACCAGAGCGGTATTGACCGCTATGACGGCACACAGTTCTACAAGTTTGAATCCCAAAGCGGAGCTTATATTGGTCCCAACAAAGGCACTATCATAGATACGAACGGCAAAATCGCTTCTTTGGGACGTGAATGGGAACGCATTAAGAATTATAACTTGGGATTGGATTTCTCCTTATTGAATTCCCGACTTACAGGTACTGCCGAGGTATATATGAAGCGTAATGACAATATGCTGATAAACATCTCTTATCCGGGAATTCTGGGTGATAACGCAGGTATGTCCAACAATGGGAAGTTCAAGTCGCATGGTTGGGAAGTGATGCTGAAATGGTCTGATAAGATTGGAAAAGACTTCACTTACCACGTAGGAGGTACTTACTCCTTCAATACCAACAAACTGACGGATATCGGTGCGGTATCAGTTTTGAAATCCGGTTTCGTTGACAAACAACAAGGCTATCCGTTGAACAGTATCTTCGGCCTGCGTTATGCCGGCAAGGCACAGACGGAAGAAGAACGCCAGAAGTATTTATATAGATTCCTTACCGGAAATACTATCGGATTGACCGAACAAAACTTCCGTTTGGGAGATAATATGTATGCCGATGTAAACAATGACGGTAAACTGGATCAGAACGACATTGTTTATCTGGGTACGGACGATCCGAAAATCTCCTTCTCATTTAATGTGGGAGCAGAATGGAAAGGGTTTGATTTGTCACTGGTTTTCCAGGGAGCTGCAAAACGTACTATTTTCCGTACGGGAGATAATAACGGTAATGAGATATGGCGCATACCGATGAAAGCATTGTACCTGAATACCTCGAACCAGTCTGTGGGTAATACATGGAGTCCTGACAATCGGGGCGCTCATTATCCTACATATAGCAATAAGAATGAGATTAACGATTATAACTACCAGGCCTCTTCCTGGTCGGTAGAAGATGGCTCTTACATTCGTCTGAAGAATGTGACGCTGGGATACAACGTACCTTCCGCGTTTCTGGCTAAAACGAAGGCAATCAGTTCATGCCGTGTTTACGTAGCAGGAGCCGACCTTTGGGAATACTCTAAGATTAATGACGGCTGGGATCCGGAAGCAAGTCGCAAAGTGTCAGCCGCTGGACGTTTCCCCTTTGTCCGCACAGTGACTTTTGGATTAAATCTAACTTTTTAATGTATGAAGATTATGAAACTATATAAGAAAGCCCTTTTGATTGTATCGCTTGGACTGACACTGAATTCGTGTCTGGACCTTGATCCGCAGGACCAGTTGGCGGATGGTAATCTGTGGGGAGCAGCAGATGACTTTAAATATTTTGCAACCAATTTTTATGGTTGGACACGTGATTTCAAGTCAGTTATTTCTGACGGTGCACATTCCGACTGGCGTTCGGACTTGATGACTTCCAGTTCCGTAAATATGTACAGTAACGGTAGCAATCCGATTCCGACTTCCGACGGTAACTATACAAGCAATTATGCTCATATCCGCCGCTGTAATCTGTTGCTGCAAAAGGCGGCATCTTTTTCCGGCAACGGCGATATCAGCCGCTATGTAGCGGAAGCCAAGTTTTTCCGTGCTTATTCTTATTTTGATTTGGTGCAATTGTATGGAAATGTGATTCTTACCAGAGAACCGTTGGATATTACTTCACCCGAATTACGCATGAGCCGCAATGACCGCAGTGAAGTGATTGACTTCGTAATTCAGGATTTGAAAGATGCGGCTGAAGTCTTGCCGGAAACTATTGCGACGGATGATGAAGGACGTATATCCAAATGGGGAGCTTATGCATTCCTTTCACGTGTCGCTTTATATGAAGGCACATGGCAGCAGAACCGCAATAATGAAGAGCGTGCCAAGATCTTGTTGGACATTGCTGCGGATGCGGCGAAGAAAGTAATAGACAGTAAGCAGTTCGAACTTTTCAAACCCGCTTCTTTGGGTGATATGGCTTATAAATATCTGTTTATACTGGAGAATGTGCAGTCCAATCCTGCCAATCTGACTAAGAGTGCCAATAAAGAGTATATATTCTATCGCCGTCATGATGAAACGATTGCTCCTATCGGGACTAATATCACTCACGGTTGCGTGGCTAACGTGCAATATATCAACCGCAAATTTGTGAATATGTACTTGTGCAGCAATGGATTGCCGATTGAGCATGCAAAGAGTGCCGATGTCTTTAAAGGATACGGGGGACTGACTACGGAATTCGAGAACCGTGACAACCGTATGAAGAATTGTCTTTTGGCTCACGGAACCAAGTATTGGGATAACGACAAACCGCGTATCGACTGGAAAGGCATGGAAGGAGAAGATGCGACGAATGCCATCACATGTAATGTTTTCCAGGGTTCCGGTTATCAGAATCAGAAATGGGGTACGGAGCGTAAAGTTGCCGATACGTTTGAAGGTTATGACTTCCCGATTATCCGTTATGCAGAGGTTTTGTTGAATTATGCGGAAGCCATGTATGAATTAGGGACTACCGGTAAAGCTTTGGACGATGCATTGAACATTTCATTAAATTTGGTTCGTCTCCGTGTGAACCCTGATATGCCTAAACTGACAACTTCTTTTGTTTCGGAAAACAGTCTGGATATGCGGGAAGAAATTCGTCGTGAACGTACCATCGAATTGTACAATGAAGGTTTCCGTGTTGATGACCTGAAGCGTTGGAATACGGCTATTGTAGAGATGCCGAAACCTATTCTTGGGGTGAAATGGACAGGAACGGACTTTGCTACTTCATGGGCGGGTGCTTCTACTATGGCAAAAGATTCGGAAGGTTGTTTGATTTTGGAAGGCGGCCGTCGCTGGGGTAGTAAGAACGACCTGTATCCGCTTCCGGTAGACCAATGCCAATTGAATCCGAACTTGGGACAGAATCCGGGATGGCAATAATTAAGTCTGAAATAACTTAAAGAATAAGAATTATGAAAAGAGATTATATAAAATATTTTGTCGGACTGGCTGCTTGTTCGCTTTTAGGTCTGACTGCATGCGATGATGATAAGGATTTGGGAGAGAAGATGGATGAGATGATTACAATATCTGCCATTACTCTTGAAAATACTCAATATGATGCAGGAAATAAAACGATTTGTTTACTAAAGAATAAGGAACTTCAGCTCTCTTGGAGTATCATGCCCGAGAGTGCGACTAATACGAATGTACAATGGACATCGTCTGATGAATCTGTTGCGACAGTTACACAGGAAGGTCTGGTTATGACTAAAGATAAAGCGGGAAAAGCTATCATAACAATGACACCGGAAATAGGCTTCGGGCCCGAGGCTGCTATCGTCACCAGAACAGTTGAAGTTGTGGATGAATATACCTATATGTCAGCCGTCAATATAACTAATGTTCCGGCAGAAGAGATTGCGGCAGGCGATGAATATCAATTAACTGTTTCTTCAGAACCGGCAACTACTACGTTCAAGCGTTATAAATGGACAAGTAATAACCCGGAAGTAGCTACAGTGGATGAAAAGACAGGTTTGGTGACCGGAATCAGCAAAGGGGATGCGACTATTACAGTGACGGCTGATGATTTCAGTTCGAATCCGGTGTCTGCAAGTTGCGAGATAGGGGTTAAGATAGTAACTCCAATTACCGGAATGACGTTTACTGAAGATGCGGAACTTAATCAATTGGGATATGGACAGGAATATCAGATTAAGTACACGTTGGAACCGGTAGATGCTACAGCTTCGCTGCTGACTTGGACGAGTGATAATCCGGAGGTGATTAGTGTGGATAAAACAGGAAAATTGAAAGTACATACTACTAAGGCCGCTTCTGCTGTGATAACAGCTTCTTATGGCCCTGTTGTACAAAATGTAACTGTCACAGTTGCCGATGGACGTTTCTGGTATTCATTAGGTAATGGTTTGGGGAACGGACTGGATAATAATTGGTATTTGGATGGCAACAATGCGTCTGTCGTTTCATCTGACGGAAATAAGACCACTGTTCAGATGGGCTCTGGATACCGTGGTGACTTATGGCTTGCAAGAAATGGTAAAGGAAAAATTGTAAATGTAACTCCTGCTGATTATAGATATTTTGCCATTAAGATAGGATTTAAATCTCAATTGATTCCAGGAAAGAACAAACCCAATGGCTGTATTAAATTAGAGATTTTGATGATGGCATTAAGAAAATCGGTCCTGAATATTTTGGAACAGGCGGAGATGCTAATAATAGATACGAGATTCTGGGTGCAAGTGAGATTTCGACTGCGGAGCCAAATGTCTTGTATTACGACTTACAGTCAAAATATAAAACAGTGACTCCTACAGATTGGAATCAGGTATTTGATTTAGTGCAATGTAAGTTTGTAATTGCCGATTTCCCGGAAACTGCTCAGACTTATGATCTTTACTGGATTCGTTCTTTCAAATCCCTAGAGGAACTTCAAGCTTTTGTAAACAGTGAAAACAATAACGAATAACTACCATGAATAAGATGAAAATACATACAATAATAGGAGCAGGGCTTTTCGCCCTGACTTCTACCGCACTTTGCCTGCAGTGAGATAGAAGACGGTTCTAATGATATGAGCAGTTGGCCGGAAGTAAAGGATTATGTTACGACCTTGGAGCATCCTTGTATGCTCCATACGGAAACGGATTTTGAGTTTGTAAAGGGAAAGTACTATCCGGTGCACAGCCCTGGAAGAACGCATTCGACCATTTAACTCGTGGTGGAAACAACTTGTCGCAATCCGGCTATAAGGCATCTCCTGTGAAATTGTTGGCGCGTCTCGACCAAAAGAACTGGTCTGGTAAATATCCTAATGACTGGAATAATTATACGAAATTGATGAGAGATGCCGCTGCCGCCTATCAATTGGCTCTTCGATGGAAATTGTCGGAGACGGATGGCACACAATATGCCGATGCAGCTATTGCTATTCTGAATGATTGGGCTAAAACCTGTATCGGTTTTATCGTGAACGATAAAGGGGAGTTTATAGATCCGAACGAGTTCTTGATTTTTATACAAGTACATCAAATAGCAAATGCAGCGGAAATAATGCGTTCTTACTCCGGATGGCAAGACGCTGACCTTGCAAAGTTCAAATCATGGATAGTCGATGTGTTCTATCCCCATATTACGAAATTCCTGTCCACACACAATGGAAACGAATGTGCACTTCATTATTGGCTGAACTGGGATTTGTCCGCAATGACTGCATTGCTTTCTATCGGTATCCTGACAGACGATAACTTCAAAATCAATGAAGCCATTCAATACTTTAAGTTTGGTATCGGTTCGGGAAATATAGGAAACGGTGTCCCGTTTACGCACCTAGACCCGGATAGTAATGAAATGTTGGGACAATGTCAGGAATCAGGTCGCGACCAGGGACATGCCACTTTGTGTGTCAGCTTGTTAGGCGCTTTCTGCCAGATGGCAAAGAATGTGGGGGAAGACCTTTTCATATTCGATGACGGACGTGCATTAGCTATGTGTGAGTATGTGGCTAAATATAACATCGGTGGTGCTGAAACTGGTAGCTCAAGCGCTAGCTGGAAGATGACTGATTTTAGATATACGGATAATGACTTGCCTTATACTACCTATACCAATTGTAGTGGTAGCTGGGATACAATTTCGGCACAGGAAAGAAGAGAAGGAAAAGATTCCCGTGGTGAGGTGCGTCCTGCATGGGAATTAGTGAACCGTCTGGCACAAGATTATGGAAAATCGAGTATCTATGCCAAGATGTGGGTAGATAAGATGCGTGAGAACGCTGGTCGCGGAAATTCAGATGGTGGAGCCGGTGATTACGGACCTAATAGCGGTGGTTATGACCAATTAGGATTCGGTACATTAATGTTTGCCAAAGAATAAATAAGAAAAGATTCCGTACCGGATGAAGTATAAACGGGGAGAGTGCACAAAGCAAAATCTCCCCGTTTTTTAATTTCAGGGCTATCAATTATATCTTACTTTCCCGGGAAACAACCTTGTTTCCGAAAAAGTAAGATACATCTTCATAGAAAATATATATTTTTGCAACAAGCATTGTGTTTTACTTAATTTTATATCTTATGAATAAGAAACTATTAGTGTATTTGTGCGGAGTAGTGATATGCTTTATGGCTGCCTGCTCCGATAATGAAGATGAACAGACGAAACCACAAGAACAACCCAAAGAAACACCGGAAGTGATAACGGAAGTGGTAGAAACTTTGGAAGAGACAGTGCCTCAGGCTAGTGACTTTGTTGAAGTGTTGAAGAAAGCCGATTTGACAGGAGTGACTGCGGAAAAGATTACTGTATTTGCCGTCAGGAATGAACTTACTAACACAAGAGCGAATGTGGGACTGGATACTGTGTCGGTGAAACGTCATATCGTTGTCGGTACCCATAAAAAAGAAGAACTGACGGATGGACAGAAGTTGACAAGTGTGAGCGGTGAACAATTACTGGTTTCCAAGGCAGGCGACGAAATTTCTATAAATGGTGTCGTTGTAGCCGGAGAGCCGGTGCAGGCAGGTGACAGTTATATCTATGTTGTTCCTAAAGTGATACCGGCACGTGAACCCGGTTCATCCGAGCCGATATTACATTATACCACTCTTAAGGTTAGGATATTGACAGGAGATGACTATGGTACTTCCTCACCATTGGAAGGCGTTGTTGTAAAAGCGTTGAACAGCACTAGAGATTCGTTGGCTCGTTACGAAACAAATAGTTCGGGTGAAGTAACAATCAGCCATGCTTCCGATACCATTTTCTATCAGTTGTATAAAGCCGGTTATCAAACGTATGTTGACTGGAATGTCGAAGGTAAGATTGACGAGAACGAACAGATACCGGAAGGGGGATTGAATATGGTCATCTATACTGCTAGCGGAAATAAAACAGAAAGCTGCTTCATGAAAGAAGAACAGGCGGATGATGAAATGCTATTGGATGAGGCAAAGGAGCAGTGGCAGTCTTGCATTAAAAGTTTCTACGACCAGAACCGCGTACTTAATCAAAAGTTGTGTTATGGATTTGGCAATTTCTCATATCGTAACGATATTGATTCGTGTTCTTATGAGTATTGGAGAGCGGCTTATAAGGCAATTGATTTAGGCGTACATCTGCAAAAGAAAGGTGTAAATGTAGATTCTTCCTGGAAGGACTTCTCCAATTCGGTGCAAATAGACATGAGCTTGATTTATGCTGATATTCTGGGATTTTATAGTAAGGTTATGATATGGGATGCCGAAAGTGACAGGTTTGTAAGTGATACGAACGCTTTGATTCAATCTTTGGATAAAGTGGTGAAAGAGCTTCCGGAACAACAAAAGGGAGCTGCTTATGCGATAGCTGCAAGGGTTTACCTAAGTAAAAAGAGTATCAAAAGGCATATGGGTACTGCAAAAAAGTGATGGATATGGGGCAGTATGCGCTTGTTCCGAACAAGGATGTATTTGATAGCCAGGTGAATAAATCAGTACTTTGGAGTGTATATAAAGATGATAATCTAGCTTTGAAAAAAGGAACTTACTATCATCCTGTCCGTTATCAGGAAGTTCTTCTGATGTACTCGGAAGCAGCTAATGAATTGGGAAATATATCGGAAGCGATAGCACCTTTAAACCTAATAATGCGGTCGGAAGGCAAAGCGGAAATAGCACCTGCAGGTTCTACTAAGGAAGAAATCAGAAAATATATCAATACATTGTTTGATACCTATTTGCAACATGAAGGTTTGGAGTACCAAACTTGGAGACGCTGGGGAGTGCTGGATGCAAAGATTGGAAACAAGTTTGGCTATCAGTCTCCTAAGAACTCGTTACTCCCGATTCCTAAGGCAATCTCGATACAATATCCGGAAATGACACAGAATCCGGGATATTATTAAGTAGGCTAATATAGTTTAGGAGTCTTTTTGTTCTCTATAGAAAACGATTCTTTTCAGAAATCGTCTTCTATAGAGAATATTTTTAATTGATAAGTAAGAAGTGGAATTATTTATCAGAATTGCTTTTGCCCGCAACTTTTCTACCATAAGATAGTATAAAGCCCGAACAATTATATTATTTTTGTGTATAACTATAAAGAACTTGTAGAATAACAGTGATTTAATGATGATGGAGTATGGAACAGAATAATATAAATCATGAACCTGTAGAAGTTGGGTTAGACGATGATATACGTAATAAAGTGTCGTTTATTACGTTTATTATTCCGGCATTTGCTCGTGCATATAAAATGAATGTGCAGAAAGCATATTTCTACTTGAAGGAATTTGGTGGAATGGATTTCTTGCAACAACATTGGTGGACATTGCACGTAGAGAATCCTTTTTGGGCTGTAAGAAGTCTATTTGACGTATGTTTTAAGAATGGTGGACGTATAGAACAATATCACTATGAGGGTATATCACGGCAGTAGTTTGCACATTGATGAGATAGATTTGTCAAAAGGAAGATGGGGACGTGATTTTGGTCGCGGCTTCTATGTAACTAATATCCGTTCACAAGCAGAAGTTTGGGCTGCTCGGAAAGGCCAGGAGACTGGAACAAGTGGAGTTGTTACTGAATATGATTTTATGGAATATGCCTACGAGGACGACCGATTGAAAGTTCTACGTTTTGATTCATATAATGAAGATTGGTTTGATTTTATTATACTAAACAGAAGTGCACCCAGAAATCAAGTTCATGACTACGATATTGTAGAAGGTCCCGTAGCTGATGACCAGATATCCACACGGATTTTTTTATATCAGAGTGGCATACTTACAAAACAAGAGTTTCTCGATGAGTTAAGATTCAAGAAACCAACTCATCAAATGTGCTTTTGTTCTGTTTTATCGCTGCAAATGCTTGCTCCGGTAGATACCAAATTTGATGCTGAAATTATGCTAATCAGTGATAGCCTGATTGTACAGCTCATAAAGAAAGAACAATGGTCGGATATGAAAGCTGTGAATTTCTTTTATAGCTCTTATCTGTACTCATTATTGATTAATCCATCTACAGAGTACTATAAGAAAACTATTGATGATTTATATGAGCTATTATTAAGAGAACTTTAGGGACCGATGAATAAGCCGGACTTGAAGGGAGAAAACTGATAGATTAGAAGAATTATAGAAAAAATAGTGAAGGGGATTAGGTATTTACCTAATCCCCTTCGTATATATAAGCAAATAGGTCAGTAAATAGATTGTTTGAAAGAAAAGATATTAGATTCGGTTTTCCGGATGATTAGTTTTTATAAAGGTAGGAAGAACCTGTTTTTAGGAATAACGATTGAATTTTGAATGAACTTGATTTGTAAGGTATATGCGTAAAAAGATTCTGTTTTTGGCAGGGATGATGGCTTGCTGCACATGGGCGGGCGCACAAGAAATTTCTAAGACCTGGGTGGCTGATAAGGGAAATGGAACTTATCAGAACCCGGTTCTTCATGCTGATTATTCCGACCCCGATATATGTGTGGTCGGAGAAGATTTCTATATGACAGCATCCAGTTTTAATTGTATTCCCGGAATTCCTATCCTTCACTCCAATGATTTGGTGAATTGGTCGTTGGTGAACTATGCGTTGCCGGTGCAGGAACCGAAAGAATTTTTCGATAAGGCACAGCACGGCAAGGGCGTATGGGCGCCGTCTATCCGTTTTCATAAAGGGGAGTTTTATATTTATTGGGGCGATCCGGATTATGGAATTTATATGATAAAGACGAAAGACCCGAAAGGAAAATGGAGTAAACCCGTATTGGTGAAAGCCGGAAAAGGGATGATTGACGCCACTCCTTTATGGGACGAGGACGGAAAAGTATATCTGATACATGCCTATGCCGGAAGTCGTAGCGGGGTGAACAGTATTCTCGTGATTTGCGAACTGAATACAGAGGGAACGGAAGTTATCTCCGACCCGGTGATGGTGTTCGACGGCAACGACGGAAAGAACCATACCGTAGAAGGACCGAAACTCTACAAGCGGAACGGATACTATTATATTTTTGCTCCGGCGGGTGGTGTGGCTACCGGTTGGCAATTGGTGCTTCGCTCAAAGAACATCTATGGCCCTTACGAATCGAAAATCGTGATGGCACAAGGAAAGACAAATATAAACGGCCCTCATCAAGGCGGTTGGGTAGATACTCATACAGGTGAATCCTGGTTCGTTCATTTTCAAGACAAAGGGGCTTATGGGCGTGTGATTCACTTGAACCCGATGACCTGGGTGAATGACTGGCCGGTAATCGGAGTGGATAAAGACAAAGACGGTTGCGGTGAGCCGGTGACTACTTATAAGAAGCCGAATGTAGGAAAGACTTATCCGGTAGCTACTCCGCCGGAAAGTGATGAGTTCAATACCCGGCATTTGGGGTTACAGTGGCAATGGCACGCTAATAAGCAAGATACTTACGGATTCACTACCGACCTAGGATATATCCGCCTGTATGCGGGCAGCCTTTCAAAAGAGTTTGTGAACTTTTGGGAAGTACCGAACCTGTTGATGCAGAAGTTTCCTGCAGAAGAATTTACAGCTACTACCAAGCTAACGTTTACCGCAAAACAGGATGGCGAACAAGCCGGACTTATCGTGATGGGGTGGGATTACAGTTATCTTTCTATCCGCAAGGCGGGAGATAAGTTTATTCTGCAACAGGCAGTCTGCAAAGATGCGGAACAACAGAATCCCGAACAGGTAAAAGAATTAGCACGTATTCCGGTGGAATATCTCAAGATGCCGGGAGTAGCGGATAATGAATGGAAAACAGTTTACTTGCAGGTCAAAGTCCGTAAAGGCGCTGTCTGTACATTTGCTTATAGTCCGGATGGAAAGAAATATACGACAGTAGGAGAACCTTTCACCGCCCGCCAGGGCAAATGGATAGGAGCCAAAGTCGGTGTATTCTGCGTGACTCCTAATGAGGGTAACCGCGGTTGGGCAGACGTAGACTGGTTTAGAGTAAATAAAAAATAAGAATTAACACGAAGATATCAGATTAAGATGAAAAAGATTGTAGTAGGTTTGGCTGTGATATTAGGGTTCTGTACGTGTGCTCATCAGCCTTCCGGTACATTGGATGTGAATAAGGCATTGGATTACTGTGCAGAGCAGACACAACGTACGCTTGCGGAACTGAAAACGGATTCCGGAATTGACTATACGATGATGCCGCGTAATATCATGGCTGACGAGCAACACTGGAACTGTCGTAAAGCTACGAAAGAAGAATGGTGTGCCGGTTTCTGGCCGGGAGTGCTGTGGTATGATTACGAATATACGAGAGACAAGAAGATTCGGGAAGAAGCGGAGAAGTTTACGAACTCTCTTGAGTTTCTTTCCAAGATTCCGGCTTTCGACCATGATTTGGGATTCCTCGTTTTTTGCAGTTATGGGAACGGTTATCGCCTGACCAAGAATCCGGCGTACAAACAAGTAATCCTGGATACAGCCGACACACTGGCTACTCTATTCAATCCGATAGTAGGGACAATCCTTTCATGGCCTCGTGAAGTGGAACCCCGCAACTGGCCGCACAATACAATCATGGACAATATGATTAATCTCGAAATGCTTTTCTGGGCGGCAAAGAATGGCGGCAACCCCTACCTGTATGATGTAGCGGTAGCTCATGCCGACAAGACCATGAAATGTCAGTTCCGCCCCGATTACACCTCGTATCACGTAGCTGTATATGATACAATTACAGGAAATCTGATTAAAGGAGTCACCCATCAGGGATATGCCGACAGTACGATGTGGGCGCGCGGTCAGGCATGGGCAATCTATGGATATACCGTAGTCTATCGTGAAACGAAAGATCCTAAATATCTCGACTTCGCGCAGAAAGTGACCGATGTCTATCTCGCACGCCTACCGGAAGACAAAGTACCCTATTGGGATTTTGACGCCCCGGATATCCCGAATGCTCCCCGTGACGCTTCGGCAGCTTCGGTGGTTGCTTCCGCTTTGCTCGAATTGTCTACGTATCTTCCGAACGGGACAGGAAAACGCTATAAGGATGCGGCTGTCGGGATGCTGGCAAGTCTAGGTACCGACAACTATCAGAGTGGTAAAAGCAAGCCTTCGTTCTTATTGCATAGCGTAGGGCACTGGCCGGCCCATTCGGAAATAGATGCATCCATTATCTATGCGGACTATTATTACATCGAAGCATTGCTAAGATTAAAACGCCTGCAAGAAGGACAAGCGGTACTTGGATAAAATAGGACTTGGACTAGAAAGAATAAGAAAGAACAAGAATCAAAAAGAATTAGAATCAAAAAGACCGGGACAAGGTCTGAATAAGAAATGCTCTGCAAGAACTATTCATTCTCTGCAGAGCATTTTTACTGGTTAGGGTTAGGTTGCTTTTTTATTATTGTTTCACCTTGATGATGTCATAATTCAAGTCGCTGACAGCTTCCTGTAAGCTATCGTTCACCAGGCGGAGAGTAGTATCATTCACAATCACGAAATACATCGGAGCATCATTGCTATTCTTCGGAGTTAATTTAACGGCGGTAACAGGTTTCTTGTTCACGACTTTGTGTACAGTCTGCTGTTTTCCTTTCGAAGTGAAGGTTTTGTTTTTACCCTGGCCTTCTGCATCGAGGTAAGTCATATCCAGTGTATAAGTGGTGTCTATACCATCAGTTGCAGCGTTCAGGGTCAGTACATAATCGATACCCGGGCCGTCGGCAGCGGGGAGAGTACCGGCATAAACTTCAGTCATTTCAGTGATTGGAGTCATTGCAATGGCGAGACTGTCTGCTTCTGCCTCTGCAGTTTTGTTGGCTTTTGATTGGCAAGATGCCAAAGCAGCTACGACGGCTGCTAACATAATTACTTTTTTCATTGTTAAGTGCTTTAAGTTAATATAAATATAGTTGAGCTACCGCTCGGTTTATCCTTATTCTTCATCCCGTTTGATGACCAGCAGTTTGTCTACTCGTCCCCGGTCCATGTCTACTACTTCGAACTGTAGGTTCTTGTAAGTAAAGATGTCTCCGGCTTTCGGGATGCGGCCTATCAGGAACATTGCCAGTCCGCCTAAAGTGGTGAAGTCTTCCGATTCCAGGTCTTCATAGGATAAGATTCCCATTTCTTCCATGAAGTCGTCAATGTTCATTGAGGCTTCCACCAGCATCGAACCGTCCTGCCTTGTGACGATTTCTTCTTCTTCCGTTTCGTCCTCTTCGAGGATGTCTCCAAAGATACTTTCGGTCAGGTCGTGCAGTGTGATAATACCTTCCGTGCTACCATACTCGTTAACAACAACTCCGAACTTGTTTTTGTTCTTCTTGAATAGCTCTAAAACTTTATTTGCATACAAACTTTCCGGAATAAAGAGAGGAGGACGGGCTATCTCACGCAGATTGAACTGTTGTTGATTGCCTACCATCAGGATAATATCTTTTACGGAGACCACTCCGATAATCTCGTCTCTCCGTTCGTCTACCAACAGATATTTGCTGTAATGTTCTTCTTCAATGACCTTCATTACCTTTTCCTGCGTGTCGTCAGGATGAAGGATGATGAGATCCCTGCGGTGTGTCATCAGTTCGTTGGCACGTTTGTCCGAGAAGCGGAACACGTCACGTAGCATTTCCGTTTCTTCCTTGTCAATCACACCCTGTTCCGAACTTTGGTGGAGAATCATTTTTATCTCTTCCTGCGTCATAGGGCGTTCTTCACTTTTCAAGCCGATAAGTCTGTTCAGCAGTCGGGTAGAGATACTGAGCAACCAGACAAAAGGATAGGACACTTTTGTCAGCAGAATCATTATCGGGCTGAATAAGATTGCATATCTTTCAGGATTGCTGAGGGCGATGGATTTGGGAACCAGCTCTCCGATGATAAGGGAAAGATAAGTGATGACTGCCACGGTGGTAATCATGGCCAGGTTGCGTGCGTACGCTTCTGCTCCCGGAATGAGAGAGAACAGGGGAACGAGGTCGTCGGCAATGGCTACTCCACCATAAGCACCGGATACAATACCGATGAGAGTAATACCGATTTGAATAGTAGACAAGAACTTTTCCGGCTCTTCCAGTTGTTTTAATACTCCGCGTGCTGATTTGTTACCTTTAGCTACAAGGGTTTCGAGACGTGCTTTGCTGGAAGATACCAGTGCAATTTCATACATGGCGAATACGCCATTCAGTATGAGTAAGAGAAGAATGATAAAAAATTCCATAAATGGATTAAAATGGTTATAGCTTCGAAATTACATGAAATCACGACACTATGCAAATCTATGTAATATATTAATGAATATTTAATAATCGTGTTGTCTTTTTTTGTATTAGAAGTGGAAAAGGGAATGCTGAAGTACGGTCACTTCGGCATTCCCCTTCCTAATTATATGATAAAGAGATAGACTCCTTATTTCTTAGCGTAGCTGTCTGCTTTGGCTTTGGCGCGTTCGATACGTTTTGCTGTATCCGGGTGAGAAGAGAACATTCTCTGCATATAAGAAGATTGCGGAGCTCCTTCGGCCATTTTTGCCAGTTTGGTCAATGCGTTAGCCATGGCGTAAGGGTCGATATTATTTTTTACACAGAACTCAACACCATACTCGTCTGCTTCGTTTTCCTGCTTTTGTGAATACTGTGCACCGGCAAGGGCTTCTGCCATAGCTCCCAGTTCAGAGTCAGTCAGTTTGGCAACCTTGTCGCTGGCTGCGCCTGCCGCGTTCTTCACTGCCGAGCGGAGATAAGCGTTTTTCATTGCATCTTTAGAGTCTGTGTGAACCACGTGACCGATTTCATGTCCTACCACTGCCATCACTTCTTCGTCAGTCATAACATCCATCAGTCCGGCGCAGATACGTACACTACCGTCGCCACAGGCAAAGGCATTGACGTCTACCACTTCATAAACACCGAAGTTCAGTTTCAGTCCGTCCATTTCTTTGATATGTCCGGTCAGCTTCTCAAGCGTTAGCCGTACTCAGTGTCAGGTTTTGTCAGCGGATTGTGCGTGTCCATCCATGCCATGTATTCCTTGCTCATGTTAGCGATGTCGGCGTCTGATAATGTAACTGCCGATACTACGTCTTTTCCTGCTTGCAGGGCTTTCCCTACATTAAATTTCTTTCCGAACTGTGCGGAAGCTGTCATTCCCATGCCCAGTAATACGAGGGCAATCATAGCAATTTGTCTTTTCATACTCTTTTAATTAATGTTCAATTATAAAATTAATATTCAAATGTAATTCCTAAGGTTGGCAGCAATGTCCCGCTTGATTGTTCAATGCGTTTCATTCTGTAATGCCGGCTGTCGGCGGGAGCTTCCGGGTTTTCGATAATTCCCGTGCTCATAAGCACATCCTGTTGCTTGAGTTTGCTCATTGTGATATTTTGCAAGTCAATATAGAAACCCAGCATACAGTGTTTCAGATAAAATGTCTTATCAATGCGGATGTCTGCCTGCACAAAAGCAGGCAGGCGTTCCTTATTGTATTTCGTATAGTCGTAGTATGCTTTCCCTTGGGCATCCCACGCAGACACAAGAGATGATTTGTCTTCATCATAAGGTGTGTAGGGAGCACCGCCGATACAACTGACTTTCATTCCGACGCTCCATTGGTGGGGGAGATTGTACGTCCCGCGCAGATTGAAAATAAACCGGTTGTCCCATGCGGAGGCAATGTATTCACTCTCTTTGTCGTTGCGGTATTCACTTTTAAATAAGGTGAAGGAAGAAGCAAGATTCAGCTTCTTGGCAATGAGCCATTTTACTAAAACTTCTGCACCGTAAGAGCGTCCTTGGGCAGTGGAAGTCAGCAATTCATTGCCGATTACTCCATAGTCATTTCCTTTACAAGTAAGAGGGATACCGTCTGCAACAGAGAGCGGAATCTTATCATAGTCTTTGTAGAACCCTTCTACGGAGACTTCAAAAGTATCGCCCTGACGCCAACTGATGCCCAGGCTTTCCTGACTGACTTTCATGTAACGGAGATTGTATTTGTTGGCATACGTTCCGTTATTGTTCTTAAAGCCAAGAGCCGTATAAGGGGGAAGCTGGTAATAAAGTCCTGCATTTCCGCTGACAAACCAGTGGTCGGCCAGTTGGTAGGAGAGGGATATGCGGGGAGACAGTTGGTCGGAAAGCGACTTCATTGCCGACGAATAATTGTTGGCATCGGCTCTTAATCCTAAAGAGGCTGTGAAGCGTTCGTCCATTGACGAATAATTGATGGTTCCGAAAATCCCCCAGCGCAAGATTCCTAAATAAGTGTGATAGTCGGATGTTTGTGCCTGATTGGTATATACTTTCTGGAAAGTTGTATTGGAGTATTGACTGTAATCCAGGTTCACTCCGAGGTTGATTTTCCAGTTGCGGAAAGAAGATTTGTTCTCGAAGCGGAATTTGGTTTCCTGTTCGGTAGAACGAAGACGGAGCATCAGATTCTCTGGAACACTTTCGTCGTTCTGACGGTATTTCGTGTTGCGGTTGTTCAGATAGCTGTGGCTGACAACCAGTGATTGTACATGCGCGCCTGCATAATGACGATATACAGCGCCCAGCGTAAATGTTTCCTGTTTGATTTTAGGCAGGTAACCGAGGATATATTCGTTGTCTTCGCTGTCGGCTTTGGTATTCAGCCGCATATTGTCAATCCCTCCCAGTCCTAATACGGTCAGTTCGTTCTGTTCGTTGAAACGGGTTTTCAGTTTGAATTGGGCATCGGTGAAAGTCGGCAGGAAAGGAAGACCGAGCATATCAAACAGGAACTGCAAGTAGGATTGGCGTACGGATACCAGATAAGAAGTCTTTTTCCCCAGATGTCCGTTGGAGGCGAGGGAGACTTCGGAAGCTCCGAGCGTTGCTTTCAGTGAGTTGCGTTCCATATCCCCGTCACGCAGTTTGAAGTCAAGCACGGAACTGAGCGCATTTCCTTTGTCGGTGGGGAAAGCACCGGTATAGAAGTTCACCTCACGTATCAGGTCGGCATTGAGGATTCCTACAGGGCCGCCGGACGCACCTTGTGTGCTGAAATGATTGATATTCGGTATTTCTACTCCGTCCAGATAAAAACGGTTTTCGAAAGGAGAGCCGCCACGCACGATGAGGTCATTGCGGTAGCCTATCGGTGAGAAGGCAACCCCGGGTATAAGACTGTACGATACGTGAAATATCACGGTTGGCTCCCGGGCTCTTTTCTATTTCCTGTAGTCCGATAATACGCAGGCTGACGGGACTTTCCATATCACGACGGAAAGGAGATGCAGTGACAGTGACTCCTTCGAGTTCGGTCAGATTCTCTTCCATCTCTATCGGGATATTCAGGTTTCTGGTGGAAAGAATGTATTCGGGAGTGGTGACGCTTTTGTATCCGATGGCGGTCGCTTGCAGGCGATAGATGCCGGGCGGCACTTGCTCAATTGTGAAATGTCCTTCTGCGTTGGTGACACTGCCTTTGTTCAGGCCAATGACCATCACATTGATGAACTCCAATGGTTGACGGCTGTTCTTGTCAATCACCGTTCCCTTTATCTGGTGCACGGGTTGTGCTTGCAGCAGGGGGAGTAATGTATTAAAAAACAAAAGAAATATCAGCAGTCTTTTCATGCGATTGCAGTTTAGTGCCGCGAAAGTACGAAAAAAGTATTAAAGAATGATATATTCAGTGAATAAAAAAGGAATATATCTTATATTTGTGGGAAATATAAAAACAGATTCCTTGTGAAGACTGTAAAATTGATTACTTGCAACGATGCGATGAAGGCACATATCCTTCAGGGAGCGTTGGAATAACTTTATCTAACTATATACATATAATGAAAAAGAGAAATTTCCTGTTAGCTGTTTTATTATTGCTACTGGCAGCGCCTTCTTTTGCTGCCCGGATAGATACCTTATTAGTTAATAGTCCTTCCATGAATAAAGATGTGCAGGTGGTGGTCGTTACACCGGATGCTGCACTGGGAAAGAAAGCGGTGGCTTGTCCTGTCATTTATCTGTTGCATGGTTACGGCGGAAACGCAAAGACATGGATTGGTGTAAAGCCGAATCTTCCGCAGATTGCGGATGAAAAGGAATCATCTTTGTCTGTCCGGACGGAAAGAACAGTTGGTATTGGGATAGTCCGAAAAATCCGTCTTACCGTTACGAAACTTTTGTTTCATCGGAATTGGTGAAGTATATTGACGAACATTACAAGACGGTTGCCGACCGGAAAGGACGTGCCATCACCGGATTGAGTATGGGCGGACACGGGGCGATGTGGAACGCTATCCGTCATAAAGATACGTTTGGTGCCGGTGGAAGTACCAGTGGTGGAGTGGATATTCGTCCGTTCCCGTTAAACTGGGAAATGGCGAAACAATTGGGCGAATTTGCACATAATAAGAAGTCATGGGACGAACATACCGTTATCAATCAGATTGATAAGATAGAGAACGGGGATTTGGCAATCATCATCGACTGTGGCGAATCGGATTTCTTCTTGAATGTAAACAAAGACTTGCACAACCGTCTGTTGGCAAGAAAGATTAATCATGATTTTATTACCCGTCCGGGCGGACATACCGGAAAGTATTGGAACAACTCTATTGATTACCAAATCCTGTTCTTCGATAAGTTTTTCAAGAAATAAAGGGGCTAATGCTTGACTTTGGCTTTTTGATGTTGTATCTTTGGATACGTCAATCATAAAATAGATTGAGGTTAAACTACGATAGAAGGAGAAAGTGAGAGCTTTCTCCTTTTTTGTTGTATGCTGTTTATTATTTGATTCTTATTCCGGTTCCACCCGTAAACACTCTGCTTGCCGGACTGCTGACACTCTTCTCTATCTTGAATTGTGCTTTTGTTTTATCCTCCTCTTCTTTTGGTGGATAAGTTTTGTTTAGTACTCCGAGGGCAACACTTAGCAAAGTTTCTTTTTCATCACCGAACGGCAGGAAAGTCAAGTAATCGGTTGAGGCATTGACTGCGTATGTCGGTTTGAATCCGCCATAAGTATCATGCTCTGAATTATAGATAGTACATACGGCTGGGTTGACAGACCACATAAACTCTTCATTGATGAATTGTTCCGTAGCTACATTTTGCCCCTTAGTTGAACTACCGATAGCTATTAAAGATTGAATTTTTCCGTTCAGACTGTGTATCAACATTTCCGGTGCTCCTGCCGTATCTCCACTTATCAGAACGATAAGAGTCACTAAATCAAGATTTTTGCCGGAGGGATTTAATAGTTCCGAATTGAATGTCAGAGTTGCATCTTTATCAGTGTTCTTGTCATTATATTCCAGGAATGCCATTGTTTGGTCAAGATAATAAGAAGACACAAGCATGGTACTTAACAGTTGTGTACAATCAATGCTTCCTCCTTTATTATATCGTAGGTCAAGTATCACTTGGTGGATATTCTTTTGAGCAAGTTCATCCGACCATTCGCGTAATTCGGTATTGTATTTTTCCGGATTATCTTTAGTGCCTGCTGTAAAGTTGTTGTACATCAGGTAACCGACTTCGCTTCCGTCAGCCAGCGTTAATATTTTCTTGCAGTGGATAGGGTTGTCTACCAATGATACGGCTGCCCCTATTTTTACCGGGTCGTCTACCGGCACAACCCGGTAAATTTCTTCTTCTTCTTCACCTTCTACTGGTGGTTCTGCAGGTGGCACTTTTTGATATTTTCCCAAAGTTACTTCTATCGGTTCTGTACCTTGCAGTAGTTGACTCTCGTATTTTTTGCTGATATACGATGTATCTACTTTTACAATCCAGTCACCACGTTTTAGTACGGCGGCAGCCGGTGAACCGGGAATGACATAGGTTATCAGTGCATTGTAAGCAGTGTCTATATCCGGGTTGCGGACTAGTGAATAGTCAAATCCGTAACTGGGCAGTGGGGTTTCCATCACGGAATCCACGAACGAATAACTGTCGTTTTTTGATTTTACTTTAGACAGGAACGTGGCAGGCTCCTGGAATAGGTTCACATCATTGTAGGAAGGTAGGTCTTGATACCACAGATAGTTCTGTTGCATGATATCGTACATCCATGTATCCAATGCAGTCATGTGGGCATACTCCGGCCAACGGTCGACGCCGCAGGAGAAAAAGCCGCTGATAAATACGATAACCAGGGCAGGTAAAAGGATTATCTTTCTTAAATTTGTCATCATAAAAGCTTTTCACTGTGCAAATGTAGGAAATACTTTGCTTATCTACCACATTTATGGTATAAAAATGCCTTTAATGTGTGATTGGCTGTTAGAGGATTCCACCTTATCTTTGTATCGTTAAAGTTTTCAATAGGTATTGACTATTATTAGGTCTTTGATTGTTATAGAGTAAGTTATTAATAGACGAATTATTTTAATGGATATAGCTGCATTATTATCAGGGGGTGTCGACAGTTCGGTTGTCGTACATCTCCTTTGCGAACAGGGATACAAGCCGACTCTTTTTTATATCAAGATTGGTATGGACGGGGCGGAGTATGGATTGCTCGGCAGAGGAAGATATTGAATTGTCTGCTGCTACAGCCCGAAAGTACGGTCTGGCTTTGGAAGTAGTGGATTTACACCGCGAATATTGGGATAACGTGGCGGCGTACGCTATTGACAAGATTAAGAAAGGACTGACCCCGAACCCTGATGTAATGTGCAACAAACTCATTAAGTTCGGTTGTTTTGAACAGCGTATCGGAAAGGATTTCGACTATACAGCAACCGGTCATTATGCTGCTACCTTGGAACGTAATGGCAAAACCTGGCTTGGGACAGCTAAAGACCCTATAAAAGACCAGACGGATTTTCTTGCACAAATAGATTACCTGCAAGTCTCCAAACTGATGTTCCCTATTGGTGGACTGATGAAGCATGAAGTGCGCGAAATGGCGTTGAGTGCAGGATTGCCGAGTGCCCGGAGGAAAGATAGTCAGGGCATTTGCTTTCTCGGAAAGATAAACTATAATGATTTCGTCCGCCGTTTCCTTGGAGAAAAGGAAGGGGTGATCATTGAACTTGAAACCGGCAAGAAACTGGGTACACATCGCGGCTATTGGTTCCACACCATCGGACAGCGGAAGGGACTTGGGTTGAGTGGTGGCCCCTGGTTTGTGATAAAGAAAGATATTCAGGAAAATATTATCTATGTATCTCATGGCTATGGCGTGGAAACGCAATATGGCAATGAATTCCGAATCAACGATTTCCATTTCATTACGGATAATCCGTGGACAGGGCAGAATAAGGAATTGGATATAACCTTTAAAATCCGCCATACTCCGGAATTTACCAAAGGAAAACTCATACCGATAGGAGAGAATCAATTTCGTATTTTGTCTTCTGAAAAGTTACAGGGCATCGCTCCCGGACAGTTCGGAGTTATTTACGATGAAGAATCGAAAATCTGTGTGGGAAGCGGGGAAATCTTCTGTTAAATATTTCTTTTTGAATGGTGAAGATTGGCTGAACAGGATAATTGTCACGTACTATTGTTACGTAGAATATTGAATAAAGGGGATTACTCTCAAATATAATATTCCGCCAAATCCACAATTCCCGCCCGCATCGCATACTTGGTAGCTTCATGCACATTATTCACCCCCAACTTGCGAAAGATGTTCTTGCGATGGCTATTAATCGTGTGGAAACTAAGATTCTTCTCTGCCGCAATCTCCTTGGTCGTTTTTCCTAACGCAATTTCTTTTAGGATATTCTTTTCCGTTTGCGTCAGCAGATGGTCGTCCATCACTGGCGCGGCTATCGGAGAAGCATTGCCGGAAAGCAGTAGATTACTGACATGATTGCATATATACCGTTGTTTGCGGGTGGCGCATTGAATGGAAGTTATGATTTCCTCTTTGGAGTTATCTTTCATCACCACTCCGAAAGCCATGCTGCTGAATAGTACCTGCCGGAGAAAGCCAAGGCTAAGCTCATCGGAGAATAGAATCCAGTCGGCCTCTTTGAATCTTTCTTGCAGGACGATGAGTTCATCCGCTCCGGCAAAGTCGAACAATGTATAATCCAGGATAATCACCGCTTGCGGATACAATCGTAGTTGCTGAATCAGTTCTGCCTTATTGTCAGCTTCTAAAAGAGCGGCCACATCCTTTTGCTTGCCCAGCAGGAACATCATACCTGCCTTGCTGATATCCTGATTGTCTGCGATGATGAATTCTCTCATAATTTAAGAATGGATAAATAAAAAACTCCGTTACAAATGTACGCATTTTGCGCGATTTGTAGCGGAGTTGTGATAAGATTCTTGTATCCGGATTACCAGGAACGTCCTTTGAAGATGTTAGACTGGTCGAGCGGAACGATATTTCCGTTCAGTGTCAGGTTATTGTTGCTGAAGTTGGGGCTGATTGTAACCGAAGCATTGTTGTCTCCGCCGCTCATGGTGATAAATACCTGGGCGGAGATGCCGATACCTTGAACGCTGAATGAGCAGTTCACATTCCCTTTCTTGTCGACATTCATCTTCATGTCCGAAGAGTTACCATCTACTGTGACACCACCGATTCCGTTAGGGCCGGGATAAGGAGTGTTGAAAGCAGTCTGTACTGTGGCTCTGTTACCGTTCATCAGAACGAAGTTGGTGTTTGAAGTCACAAAAGCACTCATACCATTGCGGAAGATAACCTGATTGGCTTCCAATACAAATTGCTTGTTCTTCAAAGCCTGTACGGCCTGTTGGTAAGCTGCCATGTCCTGTACCTGTTCTTCGGCACGGAGTTTAGCTCTTTCCGCATCTCTCTGAGCTTTTCTTTCTGCGCGGCGTGCTGCTGCGTTACTTTCCTGTGCATACATCATCGTGCTTGCACTTACTAATACCAATGCTAATAATGCAATAAACTTTTTCATAACTTTTTTTTGTTTAGGTTTAATACGTTGTCCGTTTATTGCAAAAACAAAGTCCATGCCGGATTGTTCACGAACGTCGTGCAATTTTATATCCGATAGCTGCGACGGCAATACTCATTAAAGGGCTGATAATGTTGAAAAACAATAGGGAAGGTACACCAGTGTAGGTACGCTAAGAATCGTGGCCTGAGTCATTCCGCAGGTATTCCAGGGAATCAGCACAGATGTAACGGTTACTGAATCTTCCGTAGTCCGGCTCAGCAGGCAGCTTTCGTATCCTTTTTTAGCATAAATATCCCGAAACATATTACCGGTCAAAATGATGCTGATATATTGGTCGGCAGTTGCCACATTAAGGAACAGGCCGGAGCAAACCGTTGCACTGACCACACTGACTGTTTTCTTCATGAAGCGGACAAAGATAGAAGTGATACTGCCCAGCATGCCACTGGCTGTCATCGCCCCGCCAAAACACATGGCACATAGAATCAGCCAGATTGTATTCATCATTCCGGACATACCGCGTGTGGCGATTAAATCTGTCAGAACGGCATTATCCGTGTGCAGGCTTGTACTTCCGTAGATGGTCATCATCAATCCCTTGAACAGCGAATCGAAACCGGAAGCGGTCATTCCCGAAACCTCCTGCAGCAAATCCGGTTGGAAGATTAAAGCAAAGATGCCGGCTAGTAAGGTTGACAGGAACAGCGTGATGATAGAAGGGACTTTCTTTGCAATCAATATTCCTGTTGCCACAGGGACTATCAGAAGCCACGGCGTGATATGGAACTTCTCGTTCAATGCGGCGGCCACTTCCGTGATGTGCTGCGTATTGCTTGCGTCATGTGAAAATCCTGCTATGGTGAAAATAATAAGCGTGATGATGATAGAAGGAACTGTCGTTATCATCATATAGCGGATATGGCGGAAAGGGAGTATCCGTGACGGAGGCTGCCAATATAGTCGTTTCCGATAAAGGTGAAACCTTGTCGCCGAAATATGCGCCGGAGATGATGGCACCTGCAATCCATCCTTCCTCGAATCCTTGTGCTTTCCCGATGCCCATTAATGCGATGCCGATGGTGGCAATCGTAGTCCACGAACTTCCGGTCATCACGGAAATCAGTACGCAGATGATACAGGTGGATGCAAGGAAGAAACTCGGGTGGATAATCTGCATCCCATAATAAATCAGTGTAGGCACTATGCCGCTAATCATCCAGATACCGCTTAGTGCGCCGATAATGAGTAGAATAATGATAGCTGTCGTCACTCCTGCCACATTGTTGGTTATGGCAATCTCATAATCTTTCCAGGGGATTTTGTAGAATGCCATTCCGATAAGGATACATACGGCAGTAGTGGAAAGCAATGATACCTGGCTTCCGCCACTTAGGGCGTCACTGCCGAAAGTGCGGATAGTGGCAAACAACAGTAATACGAGCACGGTAATCGGTATCAGCGATACAATAGGAGAAGGGGCTTTTTTCATATTAAGTTCTCTGGTACTTTCTCTTTTATTAAGACATTTTATTATCAGGCATCAATGCCGGTAAATGTTTTTAGGGCGTATCCGATCAGGAAGCTGATACCTGCTACACTGAAACTGAGTACGGCCATTTCCGTGAATCGCTTACGGAAACTTTCTCCGCGGGCTACGGAGTAATAGTAATTGAAGAGGGCGATAATGACAAGTGCCATACTTAGCATTACTGCCAGGGCTACGATTACGTTACTGATAAGGATAAACGGAGCGACCAGTGACACTACGGTAATCAGATAGGCAATGCCCGTGTAGACGGCTGCTTTTATAGGATGTTTCTTGTCGTCTCCTTCCGACTTGGTCGAAAGGTACTCGGATGAAGCCATTGATAATGCGGCGGCAATTCCCGTAATACTGCCGGTAAGGGCGATTAGCTTGCTGTCGTTCAGCGCCAGTGTAAATCCTGCCAGTGCACCGGTAAACTCCACTAATGCGTCATTCAGTCCCAATACGACCGAACCCATATATTCCAATCGTTCTTCATTGATGAGTGCGATGAGTTTCTGCTCGTGCACTTCTTCTTCCCGGGCAAGACGTTGCAAATCGGGTATATTGACATATCTGTCATAATTGCTGTGAGCGTTCTCTTCGCTGGATTCCATCAGCTTGATAGCGAAAGTAAGCCCTAACGTACGTGCCAGAAGATAGAAACGGGCAATGCGTTTATAGTCGGGAGTGACATCTTTTCCGGTATATTTCTTGAGAATGTTATAGTGTGACTTCTCTTCCGCGGCAATGAGCCTGAGTGTTTTGCTGTTGTTTGTGTTTTTTTCTATAAGGGCGAGCCGCTCGTATAGAATACTTTCTGTGATTTCATTCCGTTGGAAACGGATGAATTTATTAATGTCTTGTTGAGCTAAATTCATTCCTGTTCTTATTTTAGTTTGCAAAGATAGTACAAAATGCTCGAAATCTTTAGCATTGTGAGACCAGGCAATAAAATTTATTATAAGTTTATATTTTATTGGAATATAGGCAGATGCAGGCGTTAGTCGAGAATCGTCTTACGCTTTAGCCACCAATAACGTATAAAGAGTATTCCGGTGAGAATCAATGCTATGGACAGCCCCGTATAAAAGACGGAGATGAAACTGTCGGGCAACAGGCGGAAACTTCGGATAGTGATTCCCAAAGAAATCATGAATATCATGATTATCCAGCTTTTTACATCAAAGAAAGAGAAGGGGCAGTTGCGGGTTTCTTTCTTTTGCTCTATCCGCCGGGTATGTTTATAATAAAGTCTTCTGAAAATCAATACAAAGAATAGTAAGAAAACAACGGTCGCTTCTCCAATCTTGAACATCCACTCCTGAGAGCTGTTCAGCCAGGTCACAATTCCAATTCGTAAGATATTGGCACCGGCAATAATCCAGATAGTACCGGCGGTGATCAGTAAGATTTCTTTGTTAACTCCGTACTTCATTGGCTCTATTTTTTGTAATAAACGGTTTGACCGTTCATTTTGTTGACTCATTTCTTATAGAAAAGCGTAATTAATAAGGAAATACTCGTTAAAGCGACCCCGACACCGATAACACCGTGCCAGCCATACAACTGCCAAAAGCTACCCGCAAGGAACGTTCCTGTGGAGCCGCCGATAAAGTAGGTAGTCATGAAAATAGTATTGATGCGGTTCGAAGCGCGGGGATTCAGTTCGAAGATACTCGTCTGGTTACTGAGCTGGATACACTGCATTCCTATATCAATGATGATAATACCGGCGATAATTCCGATGTAGGTGTTCTCGCCGGCGAAAAACAGTAGCCAGGACAAGAGAATCAATCCGCAGCCGATGAAGTTGAAACGGCGCACACCCACCCGTTTTACATATCTTCCCACAAAAGAGGCGGTCAGTGCCCCGGCTACTCCGCAAAGTCCCAGCATACCGATAACGTCGCTATTGGCGAAGAAGGGTGCTTGTCCCATTTTAAAAGCCAGGCAAGACCACATGGCGAGAAGGGAGCCGAAGTTCAGCGCTGCCCGGATAGAGTAAATGCGCAGTTGCGGGAACTCTTTCACTAAAGCCAGCAGGGATTTCATCAGGTCGCTGTATTTTCCCGGAAGTTGGTCTGAATGGTGGGAAGGACTTTAAGTACGACAATCGCACAGACAAACATCATGCCGGCGGCAATGTAGTACATTTCCCGCCATCCGAACAGTTCGCCTACAAATCCGCTGACAACGCGCGAAGCCAGGATACCGGTCAGCAGTCCCGATAAGACAATCCCTACATTTCTGCCTTTATGTTCCGGGCGCGAAAACTGGGCTGCCATGGGGATGAATATCTGCGGAATCATGGAACAGGCTCCTGTAAGGAATGAAGCGACAAGTATCACGTGGATATTATGTGCCAGGGCAATCGTCAGCAGGAGAATATCAGGACGAGGAAGTTGGCAAGGATGATTTTCTTGCGCTGGTATAAATCGCCCAAAGGAGTGATAAACAACAATCCGGCTGCATAACCTATCTGCGTCACCATGGCGATGAGGTTGGTTCGGAACTCTGATATGCCAAGTTCATGGCGTATCATATTCAGCAGAGGTTGGACGTAATAGATATTGGCTACCGAGATACCCGCCACAATAGCAAGTGTCCAGAGGATAGACGCCGGTAGTCCTCCGTTTTCTTTTAATGGCTGTTTCATGGCGCAAAGATAGTAAAATTGATGCTCACTCAATGAAGAAAGTAGTGGAAACTGTGTTGCCTTCTCCATCCACTGCTGTCAAGGAATGTTTTCCGGGAGCGGGTTGCAGGGAAATCTTATGGAAATCCTGCGTTTGCATCAGATAGGTATCATCGAGATGCCAGAATACGTTCGCATTGGGATTGGTATGTGCTAATTCGACGGTCAGGAACCCTTTGCTGCCGTCCAGTTGTTTCGGTAACTTAATGTGCGCGTTCATGGGAGGGTAAATGAATTGCATGGGCTGGAAAGTATCTTCCCCGCAACCTGCCTTAAAGGGTGGGAGAGGGTTGTATTCCGGGTGGTGTTGCTTATAATACCATTCCCATACGGGTGGGAGGGTGAACCATGATTTTGTAAGGTAGGTTCTGTGTTGGCGCAGCTCTCATAGACACGGTGTTTCTCATCGGCAGCCAGTGTGATAAGGTGATGGTACGGACAGGCATCCGTGCGCAGTCCGGCAGGAGGATAAGGACAGTGTCCGTTTCTTCGCAGAAACGGCCTTTCAGATGTCCTGATTGGCGGCACACTTCCGCGTCCACAAAGACATCGGTCGGTCGTTCAAACCAGGGTGAAGCAGGAAGATAACTGAATATATCGAATAATACTGGGCCTGCCGTTTGTGCGCCGACCAGTCCGGGTTTTCCCTCACCGGTTGCATTTCCTACCCATACACCGACCGCATAACGGGGGGTGACGCCGACTGCCCAGGCATCCCGGAATCCGTAACTGGTTCCTGTTTTCCAGGCAATGGTCTGCATGGACGGGATTGATTTCCAGTCGATTTCTTCGGGACGGTTTACTTCCTTCAAAGCGTTGAACGTTTGCCACACGGCGCCTTTGTCCCAAATATATTCATGCTGAACAGTCTTGTTTTCTTCTTCCTTTATGATAATTCCGGCTTCTTTTTCTTTGGTGAGTTCCGGACTCAGGTTGGGGGTGAGGGCCCGTCCCATTTGGGCGTAGGCGTTTGTCACGTCCCATAAAGTAGCTTCCGCTCCCCCTAGAATAAAAGATAATCCATAATGAGACGAGGGACGGGTGATAGTTCTAAACCCGGTCTGTTGCAGGAAGTTGTGAAACTTGGGCACTCCATATTTTTGTAACATTGTCACAGCAGGAATATTCAGAGAGCGGGCAAGCGCTTCCGAAGCCGGGACAGCCCCTTCATATTGCATGCTGAAATTTTGAGGAGTATAGCCGTTTATATTAATAGGTATATCCGGCAATAGCATATCCGGCAGCAGCGAACCTTCCTGCAGCATGGCATAATATAGAAAAGGTTTTAAGATACTCCCTGTACTCCGAGGGGCTTGAATCACATCGACTTGGTTGCCGCCCTGTTTCCGGTCGAAATGTACGTTTCCGCAGTAGGCTGCCACTTGATTGCAGGTATGTCAATCACCAGAATGGCTAGATTACGAATATCGCTCCGGTTGAACTCATTGCTCCATCGTTCAGCCAGGTCTTCTATATGAGTCTGAATCCCCCGGTCGATGGTAGAACGGGTATATTGCCCGTTTCGTTCTTTATAAAAACGGCTGACCAAATGGGGGGCTGTCTGTGGAAGAGGATGCGGCTCATCGGGAAGAGGCTCGGTGACAGCCAGTTCGTAGGTAGATGAATCTATGATTTTCTTTTGAAGTTGTTTTAATAACCGGTTTCGTTTTGAGAGAAGCATTTGCCGTCCTTTGGACAGATGAATCATGGCGGGAGCATTGGGGAGCACGGCAAGCATGGCCGATTCTGCCCATGACAGGTCTTCCGCCGAATGACCGAAATACCGCCAGGCTGCTGCATCCAGTCCTACTACATTTCCTCCGAAAGGCGCATGAGATACATACATGGATAAGATTTCCTCTTTAGAAGCCCGGAATTCCAGCCGGGTAGCCCAAATCATTTCGATTACTTTCTCGCCGAAAGTTCTTGATTCGTTTCGGGCAAGCCGGATGGTTTGCATCGTCAGCGTACTTCCACCACTCACAATACGTTTGTGCCTGGTGTTCTGGTAGATGGCTCTTCCGATGGATAGTGGGTTGACACCCCAATGATGATAGAAATGTTTATCCTCGAACGTAATGAGACATTGTTTGATCTTCTCCGGTGTTGTCTCGCGTGGGGGAAAGCGCCATTGTCCGTCGGAGGCGATGCGTGCTCCTAATAATTCTTCGTTACGGTCGGTGACGACTGTAGAATAAGGGACATGAAACAATTGCCGGGGCAGACAAAAGATATATCCAATTAGCAAAAGAGTAATGCCTATTGTCATTACTTTCTTGAAGACAGATAGTCGTTTGAAGAATTTATAGATAGAAATCATTGAATGGCAAAAGTAAGGGCACATATATTTGTGATGAATGATCAGGCACGGATTATACGGATTTCGCGGTTTTAGTTAACGGGTAGAACCGTGAAATCGTATAGTCCGTGCCTGAAATTTACTGGCTCACCGTTGTTCTTCCTGCCTTGCTTCGTGCCTGTACGGTTGCATCATACATGGCTTCGCATTGAACAGCCGGAAGAATGAAGTTGCCTGCATAAGTCGCTTGCAGTCTGATTGTAAACATTTTCGTTTCGCCACGGCGCAAATTGAAGTAAGTCAGTACACGGTCATCGCGGATATCCTGATAAGAATATCTGCTGATTGAGTTTCTTGGAGTACTTGTTTCACTGTTAGGATTTTCCGTATCGGTAACCAGCATCCGTTCATTATATATCTCCCAGCCGGAAGGTATGATGTGAGTCAGTGCCAGATTGGTGTAATCCGAAGTGCCGCTGACATTGGATATGACAGCAAGAGCGATGAAATCGGTTCCCTGCTTAATATCATCTACTGATATAAGATTAGCGTTCATATCTGTATATTTTATATCCATCCGGATATTATCCGAGATAGCAGGCAGTGTATCATTCAGCAATTGTGTGCGCGTGATAACATCTACACCCAGTGCTCCCTTACCCTGGTTCTTTACAGAGATTGTACCGGATTTCGGGGAAGTGGAGATTGCTTTCTCAAACACTGCTTTCGCAGATTTCACCGCAGGCTGTTGTTTGCCGTTCCATGTCCATGTGAAATCCAATGTGCCTGACAGTTTTTCTGCCAACCGTCCCATTGCCATCAGGGCGAATGCAGTAGATTGGGTGCTGAACCAGTTCTCCTGCGATAAATTCTCTGATACTTTCTTCGCTTGTTGAAGCGCATTCCGTTCGCGGTTCATCAGAAGCAATGTTTCCAGAATCATCGCTTCGTCCCGGTCGGACGAACCATAAATAAAGTTCATAGAAGAATAAGGGATGACAGTAGTCTCAGCGTTGTACACCAGCTCCTCGGCAGGTTTCATCTTTCCCGTCAAGGCATAAGCGGCTGCCAGTCTCCATTTGGCTTGTATGGACATACCTTGCTGTTCTTTCATTCTGTTCATTGCTCCGTATTCCGGTGCGCCTGCCAATGCCAACGTATATAGGCGGAAAGCCTGCATCAGTTCCGCCTGCCATTGCTGCCAACTGCTTGCATCTTGTGGCATCCGCCAGTTCTGAGCTGCTGCGCGTTGGAAGCGTTTCCACTTGCTTAATACGTTGGAGTTGACAGCATATCCCTTTTCTTGTGCCAATGTCAGGAACATTCCCGTATACGAGCTAATCCATTCATCTGCGACGGCATTTCCCGGCCAATAGATAAATCCGCCGTTAGGAAGCTGGCGGGCATAAATCTGCCGGATGGCTTCTTGTACATTTGTCTTTATTTTCTCCGCTTCCTGTTCGTCTACCGCCTTGAATTGGGAGACGAATAAGAGTGGCAGGGCTTTGGAAGTAAACTGTTCCGTACAGTGATGCTCGTAATTATACAAGAAGTCGAACCGGCGGCTGATGTCTACCGACGGGATACGGGAAACTTCCAGTTGGATATGATTATTGTCGGAAGAACCGGCAAGGCTGTATGACAGCTCACCGCTTTGTCCGGCTTCTACCCATTGGCTGTTGCGTAATGTCACAACCGGGTTTGGATTTCGTACTTCTATTTCGACAGTTTCTTTTGTCTGTTGTCCGCCACCGCTTGCTGTAAGATGGATGGTTGCTTTTCCTGTTTTGTTGCCGGTCTTTAGCGTAAAGAAAGTAAGCTGGTCGCCCGGTTGGTTGAAAGTCAGCGACTGTTGCGGAGAACCGACAATCTGAACCCCGCCACCGGTGGCTTGATAGATACGGTTACATTCTTCACTTGGTTTTCCATAGCAAAGATGTTCACCGGAACAGTAATTTCCTCTTGGATGCTAAGTACACGCGGCAAAGTGGACAACAGCATTAACGGTGTCCGTACATAAGCTGTCTTTCCGCATTGCCGTAAGCCCCATCCTGTCCTGCCACTACCATGGCGCGCACTGAGCCTACATACATCGGCAACTTCAGCGTATGTGTCTGATGCTTGCCTTTTCCCAGATAGAAAGGCCCGATGAATTTAACTACCGGTTTGAAACGGTTCGCCTTTGCGTCGGCAGGTTTCAATGAAGCGTCTCCACCCGTGCTGAAAAGAGAACTGTAACTTCCGGCGGAAGCTCCTAATACATTATCATACATATCCCATGTCCGGATACCGAGTGCTTCACGTGAATAGAAGTCGTTCCAGGGGTCGGGAGTCTTGAAGTTCGTAAGATCCAGCAAGCCGTCATCTACGATAGCTAATGTATACGTCATCGGTTTCCCGCTCTTCTCACTGACTGTGACATTGAAATCCGTTTCCGGCCGCAATACTTCCGGCATCTGTATCTGCGGTTGCAATATCGTTTGACTGTTAGTCACGAATACCGGAACAACTCCGTACATACGGATTGGCAAATCATTAACCGTCTGCGCATGAGGCTGTAAGAGGCTGATGTGCAGGTATACGTTCGGTGCCATTTCCGGCATAATCTTGAAGTTGTATTTGGTATCTCCCTGGTTGGATACTTCTATCCATTCTTGTTTGAGCACTGTCGAACCGTTTTCGATGGATACCAAAGCACGTCCGCCGGCAGCAGCGGGAATAATGGCAGTAGCCGTTTCGCCTATTTCATAAGAATCTTTGTTCAGTGAGAAAGCAAGCATTTTGATACCGCTGGGATCCGATTTGCTTGAACGTCCTCTCCAGTCCGGCCAGTCTACATAGATAGTACCACCGGTGGCATGACCGCTTTCTTTGTCTTTTACATATACCAGGTAGCGTCCCCAACTCGGATAGTCGACACGGAATTTGAAGGAAGCCTTTCCGCCGTTAGTCTGCAAGTTGCCGCTGGCTACCGGAGTGATAGAACTGCTGTTTACATATGAACTGAAAGATTCATCGCTGTTTTCCCACCACCAGCTCCAACTGATACGGTATATCTTGTATTCCAGATTTGAGCGGCTTACCGGTTTTCCCTCGGGGGTCACCGTAACGACATCAAATACATGGTCTTTGTCCGTCTCAATATATTTTCCCTGAGGTTGATTCAAGTTGATGCCCACATACGATGTGAATGGTGAGAACGGGACACTTTGCGTATAGATGCTTGCGTCTCCGCCCGGTTCGAATACGCGTGTAGTGAAAGATGCGTTCAGCATACCCGGCGCATTTGTCGCTGCCGGAAGTTTCAGGGTGACGCCTGCTCTTCCTTCCGCATCGAGCACGCCATCGAATACATCCGTCTTGATGGTTGTAAAGTCCGTTGCCGGATTATTGAAGAGATATTGCCCGTAATTCTTGAACTGTGTGTTTACTCTGGACAGTGACATTTCTACTTTCGCTTTCAAGCGTGACGCGGTTGCCCCTGTCAGCCACGCGGAAGTGAGCGGGGCATGAAACTCTTTGTCTGTCGCTTGAAGCACCTTGGGTAGTGCCAGCGTTATTTTGAGCCGGTTGGGCTTTATTGTCTCGATGCGCAATCCTTTATGGAAGGTTGTTCCGCCCACTTTTACGTAAGCATTCCAAAGACCGGTAGGAACATCGGGCTGAGTCGGGACGTCAAAAGTGTAGAAACCATTCATGCCTTGCGTCGAAATCATCTTGGTATAGAATTGTCCTTTCGGATTGTAAATCTCCAGTGCTACCGGATGCTTGTCCGGTATTCTTTTCTCACGGTCTTCTAGTATAAAGGATATGTGCAACGTATCTCCCGGTCGCCATACGCCTCTTTCGCCATATATAAATCCTTTCAGACCTTTCTGAATATCCTTTCCGCCTACATCGAACCGGCTGACGGATTGCTCTTCACCGTCTACCACACGTACATAGGCTTTTTGCTTATCTGATTCCGCAACGACAATAAAAGGTACGCCTTTCGGGGCGATTTCTACCAGACCTTCCCCGTTTGTTTCTCCTTTGCCTATTACTTGCAGTTGGAAGTTATAAACGGTGACCTGTGCATTGCCGACGGGTTTTGTATCTAAAATATTGTTGACTGCAACCCATAAATTATTCAGGGAGTTTTTCTTCACAATCATTCCCAGGTTGGAAGCAAAAACATTGCAGGAGGCCGTCCGGGTCGACTCCATATAGTAGGATGGATGGCAAGGATTATCCCGTTCCGTCCATCGGTACAAGCTCCAGTCCATTGTGGCACCGTAATAGTAATAATAAGCTTCGGGAACATCCCACATGGCTTCATCTTCTTCAGACAAAACGCTTCCGCTTACTTTTGTCAAACCATCGGAAGCACTGTCGGCAAACTTCATTTCCTGACTATCGTTTCCACCGCAAGGATATGCTGAATATTCTTGCCGGAAGGATAAGATAACCCGGTAGATAGCGCCCGGTTCCTGATGAATCAGTCCGGCAAGGTCTATCGAGTAATCTTCCCAGCGATGAATGTCTTTTGACGAATCTTTACCCAACCACAAGGTCTTCTTATAAACCAATCGTCCCGAACGGCGCAATTCATTGGCGGAAGCCAGCGAATTATTCTGCATGAACATCAATACATTATTCTCGAAAATGCGGATCACATTCAAATCCACCGCATACAGGTTGACAGCCCGGAACGGAATAATCAGGCTTTTAGAATCGGGGAGGATGGCTGCCGAAGTAGACATTTCGACTTGCGGCTTCAGGTTCTGCTCACTGAACGAGATAGAATGTGAAGTTCCTAAAGTCCGATCCTGACTGCTTTTTACCCCTTCGTGAATATTTAAAGTCAACTTATTTATCTTGTTTGCTTCGAAATAGATAAATACTTTGTTGTCCTTGATTTGAGTGATAGAGGAAGATATTTCCGGTATCTCAATCAGTCCTTTCAGATCCTGGGTATTGGATACGGGGGTGGAGAATACGACTTCAATCCCATTCTCCGGTTGGTCAATGCGTTCGGCGGTTAGAAAGCGGAAACTGTCTTTTGCCGGAATCAGAATTTCTTCGCTTTGTGTATGGTCGATTTGTACAGGCGCTCCATCTGCCTTTATCTCTAGTTGATAATCTTTCGTCTCGTGGAATCCGGTTGATATTGAACTCATAACGGCTAGGGTTGTTGGTCGAAGTAATCTCTACCGGATAATCTTTGCTTTTCCATTGCCGGCAGTCAACATCTTCTACCTTCTTTCTTCACCACGTCACTGAAACGTATTTCTCCTTTTATACTTGCTTCATCGGGTTGAGTGGCTGTAATTGTTATAGGTTCTGTGTGGATAGTAAAGTTGCGTTCCTGCACCCGGAATGAAAAATTGAACTCCTTCAGCTTTTTATCTACTTCAATAAAATCCCCGAGTTGGAAAGTTCCTTCATAGAATGCCCCCGGTTTTAGTGTACCTTCTTCCGGTACAAACTCTATGGTATTGTTGCTGACCCAATAGGCTTTTCCTTTTAATGAAGGTGAGAAACTGAACGGATTATCTTTCAGTTCATTGTTCATGTCCACCATTGGCTGGTCATGCGTCAGTTCGATGCGTATGGTTGAACCTTGTGAGATGACTCCGCCTGTATACGCATTGACGTATGGCGCATATTCTGCAGAAGGAATAATATCTTTTTGATTGCGTGTGCATCCGAAAAGACCTATAATCATTATTATAAGGAAGAATAATTTGGTAGCAATGCTACTACATCTAGTTTTAATTTGTCTCATAGTGAAGAGTTCTTTATAATTTAGCAAACAAATATACGGTTTTTATGGTAGATTCTTTTTAATTCTAATTATTTTTGTACGCTCTAATAAAATTGTGTATGGGAAAAAAGAAAGAATATAAAGAGACCAACCGGCGATTTCTGAAAAGACTGTCTTCTCAGGAAGGTGTTTTTGCGTTGCCGTGTGGTATCTATTATAAGGTTTTGGAGACTGGTGAAGGAACTGTCTCTCCGGAACCACGGAGTATTGTTACCGTGCATTATAAGGGAAGCCTGATTGACGGGCGGGTATTTGATAATTCTTATGAACGTACCTGTCCCGATGCCTTGCGTCTTAGTGATGTAATTGAAGGTTGGCAGGTGGCACTTCAGAAAATGCATGTTGGAGATAAGTGGATAATCTATATACCTTATACGATGGGATACGGTATTAAGGCTGTTGATTCTATCCCCGCATACTCGACATTGATATTTGAGGTGGAACTGTTGGCTGTTGCATAAGGACGGACTTTCTGGACGGTTAAAGACAAGGATATTTCTCTTTTAGCTTTTTCAGAAAGGATTTGCTCACTTGCAGCAGTTCCGACGAACTGTTAAAAGGGGGAAGTAATAAGCAGTTGTTATCTTCAATTGAAGCCAGATAAGTGATATTAATAATATAGGACTGGCTAATCTGAAGAAAATAAGGATGCAAACCCAGTATTTTTTGTGAGTTTGTATTTCGCTTTAATACTAAGGTGTGCTTGTTGTACAATACAACTTCCCACAATTTACTTTTGGAATTATAACGGAAGTAACCGATCTCTTCAAAATGAACCAATTGTAAATTCCCGATAATAGTAGTATATAAAAAAATGTTTTCCTGTCTTTTCGATGATTGCGTGATTGCAATGATCGGTATGTAACTCTTGATTTTCCATGTGATTTTCTAATCTATGATAGCTTGGGGGCGCATTTAATTTTTCAGTCAAAAATAACGTATTACCGTTAATTGTGAAAATAAAAAGTGTCTCATTCCTGAAATGAGACACTTTTATATAGCAATCACGGTATCTTTTTAAATGGTATTCTATTGTTTAATCTGTTGGTCTTCAATGAACTTGCTGGGTGATACACCATATTTTTCGGAAAAGTTCCGATAAAAGGTCGCCCTGGGAGCTAAAACCACATAAGAACATTAGTTCTTTCACGCTTTTTTCAGAGTTCCCGATGGCTAACTGTCTGAAGTATTCTAATCGGTTACAGTTTATGTATTCTCGGAAACCAGTGAATCCCTGACTTTTGATTGCCATTGAAATGTCATGCTCTTTTTCGTTTAGGGATTTTGCCAAATCTTTAATGTTGTAAGATTGGTCTATATAAGGGTGTTGTTCTTTAAGATATGCTTCAATGCTAGAGAAGAGTGGGAGAGGTTGAGGCGATTTTTCTATTTGTGGCATTTCTTTTTCCGTGTTTAGTACCATGCTGATATGATCTGAGAATGGATTCTCGGATTGTAAATACAGTATTGAAAACAGGACGGTGAAAACGATTGCCGTAATGCCGAATAAATTGAAGATGAATTTATTGATACTCAAAGTAAACAGAATGTATATTCCCAAAAACAAGAATAGAAACCCTATAAATAAATGCATATTATTATTTATTTTGCGATAGGTTTTGGTGCTGACCATCGCATAAATAAGAATAAAGAGGGGAGTGATGACGGAAAGTAGGAATATACAAACTCTAAGTTTGACGTCCGTATTATTAATATTCGGTATTATTTCATTCAATGAGTATATAGGGGTTATGATTCCGTTAAATCCTAAATAGCAGATTCCTACGGTGATTGTAATGATAGGCGGCAATAAAAATGTGAATATCCTGAAGTGGTTGAGGTATCCCGGAGATAAGGAAGCGATGGGAAATAGTGCGACAATATTGGCTAAAGCATACCATTTGAGCATCTTTTCAATACAGAGTAAGTCCGTGAAATTGTATTCGGGGGTATCTGTAACGATTGTCAGCCACCCGATGTTCTCCCATGAAAACATAAGCCCTATACCCACTGCTATAATTCCCCAATACAATTTGGGATAATTATCTTTTGCGCGAACAATAAGAATGATTCCTGATATCAAGGCAACCAAATCAAGTGTGAGTTCAATTGATAAATGTAGTATTCCCATGTTTATGACCTGTTTTTTACCTTTTTCCCTTATTTTAAATTAAGAAGTCAATGAAACAAAGGTAATCAATTTAGTCATATCTGGCAATAAAAAAAGAATGGCTTTGAGTATTTATTATACTTCTATATATTATATTTCTTTCGATGATTCATTTTCTGCTAATTCTTTAATCTCTTTATTCAAAAAGACAGAAAGCACAGTCCTTACCACAACTACCCCACCCAGAATTGCTAATTCATCTAAAGTCGGATCAACTACGGTTTTCAGTATATCAGAGGCAATTAGAAATTCCAACCCTAACAAAAGATAGCTGCCGAAATCTGCCCTAAGCTGCCGGATGTTATTGATAGTGTATGTACCGTTGAACCGTTTTATCTCATTGCGTAGGAAAGCAATGAAGCCTATGAATACTCCATAAGTGACAATCAACAGACTGATAACACTGATGATAGTAGCTAGCATATTTAAAAAAGTCAGTAGCATTGTTTTATAATGGTTGATTATTCTATATAAACAAATGAACTGATGCAATAGTTCTGTTATAAGGACTGCTTCTTATAAAGTCCACATTGCTCTTATTGTGAGCAAGATGTGGACGGGCCTTTTTGTTCTTTTTATAAGTTGAAAAAATGTAATATTTTATTTGATTGATAATAATTTTGTTACTTTCTTTTTAAGTTAAAATGTGATTGGACAGTTCGGAAAGAATATTCTTCTTCATCATATGTATAAGTCATGTATATATAGCCTCCCATAGATTGCGAACCTGTGTAGGTATAAGTGCCATTATCTTCTTCTTTATACCATCCGCTAGGGTTGCTTCCATTTGGGCTACTAGATGTCCTCGAATAGGTATCAAAAGTCTTATTTCTGTTAAGGACTATCTTGTAGTTATTGTATTTGTTGCCGTCTTTCTCCCATTCTCTCATTGTGTATGTCCCGGCAGGGAATGTGCCATTTGCGGCATAATCAGCATATAATACATCTCCTTCTATTATAAAAGTACAGAGATTTCCCTCAAAAGAATAAGATACTTTCATCATATTCTCAATAGCGTGCATACATGCTTCGAGTTTTTGATAAGCGACCACGACATTAGGGTCTGCCTGTTCGGTTATAGACAAAGAGGAATAAAGACTGTATGTCTTATCTATAGCTTTACGGACTTCATCGTAGTTATCCATAGTGATATTGTCCGGATTTATCAATGCGTTGGCTGCGTTTATGAATAATGTTTTCAATTCATTTGTTCCTATGGCTTTTAATGTCACAGTTTTAGTTATGTTGGGAAATTCAGAGGACTTTATTTTAATAATAATAGTTTTTCCTACTGTCAGCGATGGATTGACATCGAATGATAATTCATTCTCAGATATATAAATATCTCCTTGGATCCATGCTTCCAGTCCACTGTGTTCGAATGTTACGCCGTTATTGGTTGATTGGTTCCCATTATTGTCTATTCCTGAAGCAGATAAGAAAAATGGATTTTCAGAATCTACATTTACATATATGATATCATTAGAAGGTTCAGGGTAAACGGATAATTTAGTGGTAGCCCGATAAGGCAATGCTACTAATTCAGAGATAGCTGCCTTTAGTTCTTGATAGGCAGTCTGAATCTGTTGGCTTGTAGAACTTGAATTATTGGCAATATTAGTTGCAGTGTTTAATTTGGCATACATTATATCATAAGAATCTTCAGTATAGTTGTTTTGGCTTATTGCTCTGGCTTCATCAATAAGGTTTTGCAGTAATTCTCTGGTGATATTTTCTGCCTCTATCCACTTTGCATAAAGTGTTATATTTTGAGTGACTAAAGTGTTGAAATCATATACGTGAGTCAAGGCTTCATCTGTATACCAGTCATCAAAAACGAATCCGTTTCTTGTTGGTGGTAGAGGACGTTGAGTTTTGCACCTCTTGCCGTGGGCTGTGGTGAAATGGAATTGCCGCCTTTTGTATCAAATGTGACAATAAACTCGGCAACTTCCCATTTGGCATAAAGTGTGATATTATGGGTTACTATCTCTTTTTCAAAATCCCAAATATGGGTGTAAGAATCTTCTGTATACCATCCGGCAAATGCATATCCGTCTTTGAGTGGTTTGGTTGGTTCTGTTACTTTTTCGCCATTGGGTACCGTCAGTGAAGATATGCTTCCACCGCCTTGAGTATCAAAAGTTACTGTGAATTGTTGCAGTTCTTGGTCATCATCATCTCCACAACTCGTCATGGCTACAGCGAATAAGGCTGTAAGACATAAAATTGAGAAAAATTGTTTCATTGTTTAAGTCTTTAATATGTTGTTTGTTAATTATGCAAAGATAGCTGGGATAAGGATGAATGTCCTTGAATGTGTGTCGGAATTATGAATACGGAATTGTAGAGTATAATTCACGTTTATTCTTGCTTGATTTCGGATTGCTGATTATGAATAAGTTTAAATTCAGAAAGATAGTAATTAAAGAAATTATGATGTAGTATGCAGCTGATTCGTGAGAGGAGTTCTGTTTCTATAATCTGACCGATATGTACCATTTACAGAGTGTTTGTGAATTGTATATGGAAACGCTATTCCAAAAGTTTATTGTTTTCATTAAAAATAGGAGAATGCCCAATAAAAAACACTCTCCTATGTATATAAAGTAACCTGAATTACTTAGCTAAAGCCTGAGCTAAATCAACAGCACAAGCTACTGTATAACCACCATGGGATTGTTACCAATTTCCGGAAATCTCATCATTTCTACGTGAGCAGGAACTGATGAAGAACCAGCGAACTGAGCATCTGAGTGCATACGTCCCATAGTGTCTGTCATACCATAAGAAGCAGTGACACAGCATCCCTGTAATTTAATCAAATCAATCTTAAGTGATTGTTTTACAGATAAATATTGAAATATATTAAAGAACGCTCCAGATTATAAATCTCTCTGTTTTGAATAAATAGTCGTAAATAAGTCACAAGCCTTATATATTTAGTAATGCTATTACTTCATTTCTTAGTTTTGGTAAATGATTAATAACCATACTCCAAAGTATATCTACTGATAGGCTGTCATAACCATGTATGATATAGTTTCTAGCATCAACAATCTTGCGAGAATTGGTTATGGCTATCTCTTTATCAACTTTTAGTATTCTATTCATAGCTTCACCAATAATTTCTATGTTTCTTTCAACAGCTCGCCTAAGGCATAGGTTACTATAGAAGTCATCATAAATTTTAGGAGCATTGCCAAAGAAACTTTCTACTTCTTCAATGGCAGTTAGAATATCTTGTAAATGTTTCTTTATTAATTCATCCATAGATTAAAGTTTTAGTTGCATCCACATTCTTCTTCAAATATGGATTCTTAATAGTCTGTTCTTCCAGTAAGTCTACTTTTCTACCAAACAAATTTTCTAAAGCATATTTGAAATCAAAGAAATTATCAAAGTAATCATTTACTTCTGCCTTATTAAAATCGACAACTAAATCAATATCACTGTTGTCATTAAAACGACTCGTAAGAACAGAGCCAAAGACAAACAATTTATGTACCTTATGTTTTTTGCATAGGTCAATTATCTTTTGGATATTATTTTCAATCAACTTCATAGGTGTATTTCCTTTCAATGCAAAGATAATTAATAACTCTTACTTTAACAAGGTATCATTAGGGATAGTTATATTAATACTCTACCTTAATCTGATTTGCGTATCAATGAAGTATAATTCATTGTCTATTCCATATAATACATTGTTAGGAACAGCATCGAACACTTCATATTCTTCGTTATGAAACTCATCTATGTAGTCTATCTCAAAACCAAGTGCTTCCATATGTTCTGCAATTTCATCTTCTGTAGCTTCACGCTCTGCCTGCATATTCAAAGTTGTTCAACTTATATATGGTTGCTGCACCATCATAGAAGACTTTATTTTCACCTCCTTTATCTAAATAGGTAGTATGAATATTATTGAAGTCTATCCATAAATTATTTGAGTTGGCTAATGAAATCAGTTCTTCGATTTGCCCTCTCTTATAGCTCTCTGTTGGTTCAAGCGTTCCTGCTGCTTCTTTGCTTCTTCTAACGATGCAGGCTGCTTGCTCCAAGATGCTATTGATTGGCGGGTTCGCTCTATCCATTGCTTGTGAAATTCGTTAATATATTCCATAATTTCTATTATTATGAGTTTATGCAAATATAGTTATTTGGTTTCTATCCAACAACATTCGGTTGATAAATTGTATTATTCCATTCTTATGTAATGAATTGAAATAACATCTTCACTATAATTATTTTTATTGCAACTAAAATGATGGTAAGATAGATTATTGCGACAGTAGCTTTCATCTTATCTTATATTTGTTTCTTATGATAATTGGGCACTTTAAAATTGAATTAATAAAATCCCTCCCAGGGCTTTGTTTTGATGATCATAAAAAGGACAAGTAACAATTGTTGGAATTTCTTTCTTGTTTAATTTAAAAAGTTTTCGGTTAATGGGGAGTAGCCAGTAACCAATGCGTGCGCTTAAAATTCCAATGCCTGCACCCGCTATAATGTCATTGAACCAATGTCTATTGTTATATAGTCGTAAAAATGCTACCCCACTTGCAATTGTATAAGCCCCGATTGCATATCCGGTGCCATATTCCATTCGTACTAGTTCTGCTCCCATAAAAGCTGTTGCAGTATGTCCTGATGGGAAAGAATTTCTAGCAGAAGAATCCGGTCTTTTTTCATGTATGGTTAATTTTATTCCATTTACCATTATTCCCATTGCAAGATAAGAGGTTGCTGTAGTTATTAGTCTTTCCTTGAAAGGATGTTTTGCTTTTGCGCCAAGAAATTCTAAACCTAGATTGGAGACAACAGGTAAATATTGTATATAGTCATCTGCATGGAAGAATTTGTTTCTACGCAAGTCTGTCATGCTATTTTGAATGATATGATTTTTTGATTGTAACCAACCGTTACATATCCCCCATGAACCGACTAGTATAAGTGATGTAGGTAGTATTAGTTTATAAGGACGAAATTGTGTCGAATTCTCATTATAAGGAAGAGAATCTGTTTTTTCTTTTCCATATGTTGCATGTAGAGTGACGGGAATGCAGAAAAGATAAAGTAGAAGTGCAATTGTTTTCATTTAGTTGTTTGAAAATTTATATGTATAATATGTTATTTAGATGTGCTTTAGTGCTTTCTTTGATAGTGCGAAATTACTTTAAATAGGATGGTTGAGTATGAAGTTTGTATAGCTGATATTTCTACGGAAATGTGGAATTTAGTCTACACTAATATGAAAAAACGCACTCTTTCCCTATCACAGGGAAAGAATGCGGAATGATATAAAAAAAGGTTTCTTTATATGAGATATTTACTCTATATCATCAATATCTATTCATTATTGTGGATGTTTTTGACTAGAAGTTATATCCAAGAGTGATGGAAGTTGTTCCAATTTTGGTCTTTTTGCACAATTCAATAAAATCTTTGCCATAGCCAACCCCTACATAAAGTTGGTTGTAGTTGACCTACACCAATTTGCCATCCCATTTGGAAACGTTTCCATGTATAGTCTTTGCTACCTGTGTCTTTTTTATCAAACATATTAGCTTCTTGTTTGTAACCTTTTTCTTCCATTTGTTCCCAAAATTCGTCTTCTGAAAAACCTAATTCATTGGTATCTATAGTTAGATTGTATTTTTGTTTTCCGATGATATTTCCTCTAAAATTGACTCCTATGTATGGTACTATTGATACCTTACCATTAGGTAAAGAAAATTTGTATGCAAGATTGACAGGTATGTTGATGGAAAAGAGGTTTGTTTTGCGTTCTAAAATATCCTCATCAAACCCTAAATCATCGTAATCTTCTTTTCCGAATGAATATGTTGCGTTTACACCTGCTTCTACAAAAAGAGGAAATTCTTTGGCTATACTCAAATCCTTTTGATAGAAAAGCCGTTAATTTAGATTATCTGTTCCGTCATAATCATAAATAATTTTTGTCGGATTATAAGAAACAGAAATTCTTTGCCAACCATTAGTGTCAATATTCCTGGTAGTGCTGGAATTTGACGATGCGTTAGAATTGGCAAACTGTGCAGATACTGTGCCTGTTAAGGTCAATAAACATACTGCTAAACAAAATTTCATTGTTTTCATTGTTCTCTATATTTTAGTGAATTAATAAGAAAAATTCATTCTCAAATATTTGCTATACCTGTTTTATCTCCACGTTGTGAGATAAAGTAGATGAATTTACCATCTTTGCTCCATACAGGGCTTAGATCATCTGCGGCGTGATATGTGATTTGAGAAAATCTTGTTCCGTCGATATGACATACGAATATATCTGTATTAAGATAGGAGAAGTTACCTTTGTCTATATCACTCTCTCCAACAAATAAAATCCATTGACCGTCTGGTGATAGAGTTGGAGTTGTAAAACTACGTTGTGGACTAGAAATAATGCATTCTTCTACTCCGGTTTCGTAATTGATTTTCCATATTTCGCTTTTTCCTGCTCCATTTATGCGTGTACAGAGAAAAGAGTTTTCTCCTTTTATTGGACATGGATTCATTCCACTACTATAATTTGATAGAAAATTGTTTTGAATATTGTAACTCCAAATACTTAGTCCATTCATTTCTTGCCGGGCAAAAAAGATAAGTTGCATATTAGAGGAATAAGTAGGGGAGTAGTCTTGGTTGCTGTTAGTTATTTGGCGACAAACATAGCCGTTGTTTGCATTAGTTTGAAAAATTTGAGTAATTTTCCCTCGTGTCTCTGAGAAACAGAGGTGCTTTCCATCCGGAGAATAAGAAAAGTCTAATACCCCTGTCCGGTTGGTTCGTTGAATTGAGCTACCTTGTTTGCTTAATTCTTTAATAAATATATTAGTAGTGTTATTTCTGTATGAGAGATATGCTATATTATTACCGTCTGTAGAAATATCTAATATGTGGTTGGAGAGCCACTCTATTCTTCCTTGTGAACGCTTAACGAGGGGCATACACACATAATCACTCGAAGTGGAAATTTGTGTAAAATCAATGCCGGATTCTTCAGGCACTGAAACAATAGAATAGTCAACTTGTTGTGCTTGTAGATAGTTATGTAGTCCTATAAATAAGAAAAGCCCTAATAATGTAATATTTTTAATGTTCTGCATATTTTTATTATTGTTTTTATTGATGATGCAAAGGTAGTTTGTATTGTGTTGAAAGAACTTATATATACGTAGGAACTATTTATATAAAAGTGTAGAATTTTATTCACGTTTCATATTGTTAATTGTTGGTTTGTTTATCTGTTCTGTCTCCAGTTCTGAAAGATAATAGCTGAAAAAGTTATGATGTAATACACAACTGATTCTTAGTAGTAATTCGGTATCTATGCTTTTCCTTTTGAATATGGAGTACACATTTGTCCTGTCGCAATAAAGTTTTTTTGCGAACCAAGTAACAGGACGTTCTTGACGATGGAGTTCTGCCTCTATTATTTGACCAATATGTACCATTTGTAGAGTGCTTGTGAATTGTATATGTTTCTATTTTATTTGTCTTTACAAAAATATCTCCAAATTAGTTCAAGTTAAGATATTATGTGTTGATAATAAGTCACATATATGTTGTCTGATATTCACGTTTTGACAGAATGGAATAAAAAAGGCGGAACCATTCGAAACTTATTTTGTTCTGAGGTACCGCCAAGCACCCTGCAAGTAAATAAGTATGAATAGTTCACGCCCATAAAGCGCAAACCTTTATCAACTTATTCTCACTTACTTTAAATTGGCGGTTTTCAGAACAGAGAATAAGAGCTAAAAGCTCAAGTATCTTTTTATAAGTATATGAATGGAATCGCTATTCCAAAAGTTTATTGTTTTAAATAAAAATAGGAGAGTAGAACAATAAACCTACTCTCCCATATATATAAAGTAATCTGAATTACTTAGCCAAAGCCTGAGCTACGTCAACAGCACAAGCTACTGTACAACCTACCATCGGGTTGTTACCAATTCCTAGGAATCCCATCATTTCTACGTGAGCAGGAACTGATGAAGAACCGGCGAACTGAGCGTCTGAGTGCATACGTCCCATTGTGTCGGTCATGCCATAAGAAGCAGGTCCGGCCGCCATGTTGTCCGGGTGAAGAGTACGACCTGTACCACCACCTGAAGCTACTGAGAAATATGGTTTTCCAGCAAGAACACGTTCTTTCTTGTAAGTACCTGCAACCGGATGTTGGAAACGAGTCGGGTTAGTAGAGTTACCGGTGATGGAAACGTCTACGCCTTCTTTCCACATGATAGCAACACCTTCGCGAACATCGTCAGCACCGTAGCATTTTACTTTAGCACGAGGACCGTCAGAGTAAGCGATTTCGCGAACAACTTTTAGTTCACCGGTAAAGTAATCGAATTGAGTCTGAACATAAGTAAAGCCGTTGATACGGGAGATGATCTGAGCAGCGTCTTTTCCAAGACCGTTCAGGATGCAACGCAATGGTTCTTTACGTACTTTGTCTGCTTTTGCAGCGATTTTGATAGCACCTTCGGCAGCAGCGAAAGATTCGTGACCTGCAAGGAAAGCGAAACATTTAGTTTCTTCGCGCAGCAACATGGCAGCGAGGTTACCGTGACCGATACCTACTTTACGGTCGTCGGCTACAGAACCCGGGAATACAGAATGCCTGCAGACCGATACCGATAGCTTCGGCAGCTTCAGCAGCGTTTGTGCAGTTCTTCTTAAGAGCGATAGCAGTACCTACTACATAAGCCCATTTTGCATTTTCAAAGCAGATAGGCTGAGTTTCTTCACACGTTTTATAAGGATCAAGTCCGGCAGCTTCGCAGATAGCGTTAGCTTCTTCGATGTCTTTGATGCCGTTAGCGTTCAAGGCTTCGATGATACCTTTGATACGACGGTCTTGGCTTTCGAATTTTACTTCTCTAATCATATTCTTTCCTCCTTATATTATTCGTGACGTGGATCAATAGATTTAACTGCTCCCTGTTCTGCTGTTACGCGACCATAAGTACCTGTAACTTTCTTCAATGCTTCGTTGGCATCAGTACCCTTCTTGATTTCGTCCATGAACTTACCCATGTGTACGAATTCGTATCCGCAGATTTCGTCGTTTTTGTCCAAGAAGATCTGTTTGATATAACCTTCTGCCATTTCAAGGTAACGAGGGACCTTTAGCCAAAGTACCATAAAGAGTACCTACCTGGCTACGAAGACCCTTACCCAAGTCTTCCAAACCTGCACCGATGATCAAACCACCTTCAGAGAAAGCTGATTGAGTACGTCCGTAAACGATTTGCAGAACAGTTCGCGCATAGCAGTGTTGATAGCGTCGCAAACAAGGTCAGTGTTCAATGCTTCAAGGATAGTTTTTCCCGGAAGGATTTCAGCAGCCATAGCAGCAGAGTGAGTCATACCGGAACATCCGATAGTTTCAACTAAAGCTTCCTGAATGATACCTTCTTTAACGTTCAGCGTCAGTTTACAAGCACCTTGTTGAGGAGCGCACCAACCGATACCGTGTGTCAAACCAGAAATATCAACGATTTCTTTAGATTTTACCCATTTGCCTTCTTCGGGTATGGGAGCCGGTCCGTGGTTAGGACCCTTCTTTACAACACACATGTGTTCCACTTCGTGTGAATAAGTCATAATTAGCTCTTTTTTTAGTGATATAATTAAAAATACGTAGTCACGATTCTCTAAATCGCCCACAAAGGTAGTCGATTTATTTGTTTCTGCAAATCGCCTTTTATTACTTTTTTGTGAAAAGTGACAATTCAGTTTACGTTTTTTCGCAGTTTGTAAAGTCGGGATTGCATTTGCGGAAGATTGGGGGTAGGCGAACTATCTATTTGTTGTTTTGTTCTTATTGGAAAACAAAAAACTATGGAACTGAATCAGATAGATATACATTATTTAATAGCGGCAATCTGTGTTATTTCGTCTGCGCTTATATTTTATACAATTGGGGTTTGGGGAGAACGTCTCCAAAAGAAACTGAAGTTTTGGCATATTATATTCTTTCTTCTCGGTTTGATAGCTGATGCGGTCGGTACAAACCTGATGGAGCATATTGCCGGATTAACTCACTTGCACGACGAGATTCATACCGTGACGGGTATGATTGCTATTCTTCTTATGTTTGTCCATGCTTCATGGGCGATATGGACATACGTAAAGGGATCGCCTGGGGCAAAGAAGCATTTCAATCGCTTTAGTATTATGGTCTGGTGTATTTGGCTTATACCTTATTTAATAGGTGTATATATGGGAATGCATTTACATGCATGATAAACAGTCTGCATGAAGCCGGATATTTATAGATCACCTTACAATATCCTTATCGGCTGACTCTAGTCGTCCTATTAGACGACTATTGTTGGCTAATAGGACGACTAGAGTTGGCTAGGCGGTCAACTGGAGTCGGCTATTGTTGAACAAATATTTTCTATTCGGGATATGTACACTATCTGCCTGTTTCTATAATATGGCAAATAGTAGTTCTCGCTATATTGTAAGATTGTAAAACACATATCTTGTGAAGGGGTGAATAGAGGTGAATATTGTATTTTATATGAATTGTTCACCGGAAACGTCTGTAAATGAGATGATATGGGCCGTGTGAAGAAAGTGGAGGACGGATAGTGAAATTAAGATTGGCAAGATTATGGAGGGATTATTACTGGATGTAGAATAAAATTCGTAGCTTTGCTGCATTATTTATAAAGAAGATTATGATTGAAGTTGTAGAATCAGCTTTACAGAAGGCTGCGGGTGAAGGAATGGATGAATTTATCCAGGCGTTTACTGATAAATATAAAGAGGTAATCGGCGGTGAACTGACTGCGGAGACGATGCCTTTGTTGACGGGAGAACAACATTCTTTGCTGGCTTACCAGATATTTCGTGATGAGGTGATGGCAGGAGGATTCTGCCAGTTGATTCAGAATGGTTACGGTGGATATATCTTTGATAATCCGTTTGCTAAAGTGATGCGTATATGGGGAGCGGAAGAGTTTTCGAAGTTAATCTATAAGGCAAAGAAAATATTTGATGCCAATCGGAAAGACTTGGAGAAAGAACGGACGGACGATGAATTCATGGCTATGTATGAGCAATACGAAGCTTTTGATGAGTTGGAAGAGGCTTACTTAGATATGGAAGAACTGGTTACGGTATTGATTGCAAGTTATGTAGATGACCATTTGGAACTTTTTGCAAAAATAATAAAGTAACGGATGCAGTATTTTTTAAGTATCTGCATTTATTAATTGTGAATTAGAATTTATATCTTTGCAAAATCTAAAAAATATGTTTATGAAACAGATGAAATTTTTCTTGGTGGCTTTGATGGCTGTGGTGATGGGTATGTCGGTTACTTCGTGTATGAATGGGGATGATAATACCGCAAGGCAATTATTTACAATTGCTAAATGTACTAGTACTTATCCCGCTACATTTCAAACGCCTGCAGGGCAAAAGCTTGTTATTAATGATGCATCATTAATAACGTTGAATACAGGAGAACTTTATAATTTTTGGTATGAATATGATTCGGCTGAGCAGCCTGATAATTCCGAAACTCTTTATGTAACACTTTATGGTGGTAGTACTCCTGTTTCGATTAATGCTAAATACACAGAAGGACCTACAAATGCTTCAGAATCATCAAAAGCTAATGCACCATTATATGCATTTAATTTAGCATCTGACTATTCAACACAACCGGCGTCTTATTTGACCAACAATATCTTGTTATTCCTGTTGTCTATTGGGTGAAAGTGGAAAATAGCTCTGAGGAGCAGAATAAGGAACTTGAAAAACATTCTTTTATTCTTACGTATGACGAGGAGACTATTGAATCTGGTGCAACAGAGTTGGTACTTACTTTAAATCATGTAATTAATACTGAAGGGGAAGCAGAGAATGTATCTCGTAATAGATATACTTCTGCATATAAAGCATATCGTTTGGATTATGCAATGAGTGCATTCCGCAATAAGGCAGGTCAAAATCCGACAAAGATTACAGTAAAAGCAAAAGTAAATTCATCAGAAAATACCTTGGATGGTGCTACTGATGCCACACCGTGGGAATATACAGTAAAATAACATTGAACTACAAAGAATTATTTAACATAGCAATGAAATTGATTTCCTCTCCGGCCAAGGCCTGGGAGGAAATTTCTATGGAAGAGGATAGGCGAAAAGTATATGTGGCTTTTGTCTATCCTATGATTGGTTTATGCGGTCTGTCCGTATTCATCGGTTCATTACTGACGAATGGATGGGGAGGTCCGCAAAGTTTCCAAATAGCTATGACCAACTGTTGTGCCGTAGCTGTAGCCTTGTTCGGTGGCTACTTCCTGGCTGCTTATGCCATTAATGAGATGGGGACAAGAATGTTTGGTCTGTATAGCGATATGCCGTTAACGCAACAATTTGCGGGATATGCACTTGTTGTACCCTTCCTGCTTCAAATCGTAACCGGACTATTACCTGATTTTAGAATTATTGCTTGGTTGCTGCAGTTCTATATCGTCTATGTAGTATGGGAAGGAGCTCCTATACTGATGAGAGTAGAAGAAAAACAACGATTGAAATACACCCTTTTGTCGTCTGTGTTGTTAATACTATGTCCGACGGTGATTCAAATAGTGTTTAACAAACTGACGGCCATACTTAATTAATGTGTGAAGATGAAACAACCCTCTGTAAATATTAAGAATAAACGGGCTACGTTTGATTACGAACTGATAGATACCTATACAGCAGGTATCGTATTGACCGGTACGGAAATTAAATCCATTCGTTTGGGAAAAGCGAGCCTGGTAGATACGTTTTGTTATTTTGCGAAAGGCGAATTGTGGGTGAAGAATATGCATATCGCCGAGTACTTCTATGGTTCGTACAATAATCATACGGCACGTAGGGAGAGGAAGTTGTTGCTCAATAAAAAAGAATTGGAGAAACTACAGCGGGAAATGAAAAATCCCGGCTTTACGATTGTTCCCGTACGCTTGTTTATCAATGAAAAAGGTTTGGCGAAACTGGTGGTCGCTTTGGCGAAAGGTAAGAAAGAATATGATAAACGAGAATCCATCAAAGAGAAAGACGACCGTAGAGATATGGCAAGAATGTTCAAACGATGACATGATAGGATAAATGAAGAAGACAATCTCTCAAATCGTATCCGAACGCATCCTTATTCTGGACGGCGCAATGGGTACAATGATTCAACAATACAATCTCAAAGAAGAAGATTTTCGTGGTGAACGTTTCGCGCATATTCCCGGACAACTGAAAGGGAATAACGATTTGCTTTGTCTGACACGTCCCGATGTAATTCAAGATATTCACCGTAAGTATCTCGAAGCAGGTGCGGACATTATCGAAACGAATACATTCAGCTCAACCACAGTCTCTATGGCCGATTATCACGTAGAAGAATATGTACGTGAGATAAATCTTGCCGCCGTAAAACTGGCTCGTGGGCTTGCTGACGAATATACAGCAAAGAATCCCGATAAACCCCGTTTTGTAGCCGGTTCCGTAGGGCCAACGAACAAAACCTGCTCCATGAGCCCCGATGTGAACAACCCGGCTTATCGTGCTCTGAGCTACGATGAACTGGCTGCCGCCTATCAGCAACAGATGGAAGCGATGCTTGAGGGTGGGGTAGATGCTATTTTGATTGAAACAATATTTGATACGCTGAATGCGAAAGCGGCTATTTTTGCCGCTGAACAAGCAATGAGAGTGACAGGTGTCGAAGTGCCTGTTATGCTGTCTGTGACTGTCTCCGATATTGGCGGGCGAACCTTGTCCGGACAAACCTTGGAGGCATTTCTCGCTTCCGTGCAACATGCCAATATTTTCTCTGTCGGCTTGAACTGCTCGTTCGGAGCCCGTCAGTTGAAACCTTTCCTTGAGCAATTGGCAGCTCGCGCACCTTATTACATTAGTGCATATCCGAATGCCGGATTACCGAACAGCCTGGGCAAGTACGACCAGACACCTGCGGATATGGCTCACGAAGTGAAAGAATATATCGACGAAGGATTAATAAATATAATAGGTGGTTGCTGTGGAACGACAGATGCCTACATTGCCGAATATTAAGCCCTGATAAAAGGTGCAAAACCACACGTTCCGGCTGCAACACCGGACTGTATGTGGCTTTCCGGGCTTGAACTGCTCGAAGTGAAACCGGAAATTAATTTTGTGAATGTCGGCGAGCGTTGTAATGTAGCCGGTTCGCGTAAGTTCCTTCGTCTGATAAATGAAAAGAAGTACGATGAAGCTCTTTCCATCGCCCGTCAGCAGGTAGAGGACGGAGCCTTGGTGATTGACGTCAATATGGACGACGGATTGTTGGACGCCAAGACCGAGATGACGACTTTCCTGAATCTTATTATGTCCGAACCGGAAATTGCCCGTGTCCCGGTGATGATTGACTCTTCCAAGTGGGAAGTGATTGTTGCCGGATTGAAATGCCTGCAAGGAAAGGCAATCGTCAACTCTATTTCTTTGAAAGAGGGGAAGAAGTGTTCCTCGAACATGCCCGGACTATCAAGCAATACGGAGCTGCCGCCGTTGTCATGGCTTTTGATGAAAAGGCCAGGCGGATACTGCCGCCCGTAAGATAGAAGTATGCCAACGCGCATACCGTCTTTTGGTTGATAAAGTCAATTTTAATCCCCATGATATAATCTTCGACCCCAATGTGCTTGCCGTAGCTACGGGAATCGAAGAACATAACAACTATGCCGTGGACTTCATTGAAGCTACCGGATGGATTAAGAAAAATCTTCCCGGCGCGCATATCAGCGGTGGGGTGAGTAACCTGTCTTTCTCTTTCCGTGGCAACAACTATATTCGTGAAGCCATGCATGCTGTGTTCCTTTATCATGCCATTCAGCAAGGAATGGATATGGGAATCGTGAATCCGGGAACTTCCGTTCTATACAGCGACATTCCGGCCGATGTGCTCGAAAAGATAGAAGATGTCGTTTTGAACCGCCGTCCCGACGCGGCAGAACGTCTTATCGAATTGGCGGAATCTCTGAAGGCAACCATGAGCGGAGCAGCAGGCCAGCCGGCTGCCAAACAGGATGCCTGGAGGGAAGGAACCGTTCAGGAGCGTTTGAAATATGCCTTGATGAAAGGGATTGGCGATTATCTCGAACAGGACTTGGCAGAAGCTCTGCCGCTTTACGATAAAGCGGTGAATGTGATTGAAGGGCCGTTGATGGATGGAATGAACTACGTAGGCGAACTTTTCGGAGCAGGTAAAATGTTTCTTCCGCAGGTGGTGAAGACTGCCCGGACAATGAAGAAAGCCGTTGCCATCCTCCAGCCTGTCATTGAATCGGAAAAAACAGAAGCAACAACCTCTGCCGGAAAAATATTGCTTGCTACAGTGAAAGGGGATGTGCACGATATCGGAAAGAATATCGTTGCCGTAGTGATGGCCTGCAACGGTTACGATATTGTCGATTTGGGGGTGATGGTTCCTGCGGAAACAATCGTGCAGCGTGCTATCGAAGAAAAGGTGGACATGATTGGATTGAGCGGATTGATTACTCCTTCGCTGGAAGAAATGGCCCATGTGGCCGCTGAACTGGAAAAGGCCGGACTCGATATACCTCTTCTGATTGGGGGAGCCACTACCTCAAAGATGCACACTGCATTGAAGATTGCTCCTGTATATCACGCTCCGGTGGTACACTTGAAAGACGCTTCCTTGAATGCCGGTGTCGCCGCCAAACTGCTGAATCCGCAGATGAAGGCCGAACTGGTGAACGAGTTGGAAAGCGAATACGAGGCGCTTCGCGAAAAGAGCGGTTTGATGAAGCGTGAAACAGTTTCATTGGAGGAAGCTCAGAAAAATAAGTTGAACCTATTTTAAAACATTACCACAATGAAAAGATTTTCTTTCTTATGTCTGTTCATGGCATTGACTGCTATGGTGTCATGTTCTTCTGCAAAAGAAGAAAAAGGAACGTCCGGAACCGGAAATGCTGCATTGGATAATATCTTCGAACGCAAAAGCGTGCGTACTTATCTGAACAAAGGAGTGGAGAAAGAGAAAATCGACCTGATGCTTCGTGCCGGGATGGCTGCTCCTACGGGAAAAGACGTCCGTCCCTGGGAATTCATCGTGGTGACCGATCGCGCCAAGTTGGATTCGATGGCTGCCGCGCTTCCTTATGCCAAAATGTTGACGCAGGCTCGTAATGCCATCGTTGTCTGCGGGGATTCCGCACGTTCATCCTATTGGTATTTGGATTGTTCCGCCGCCACTCAGAATATTCTGCTGGCTGCCGAAAGCTTGGGATTAGGTGCTGTATGGACAGCAGCTTATCCTTACGAAGACCGTATGCAAGTCGTACGCAAATATACTAATCTCCCTGAGAGTATTCTTCCGCTTTGTGTCATTCCTTTCGGCTATCCGGCTACAAAAGAGAACCCGAAACAGAAATTTGACGAGAAAAAGATACACTATAATCAGTATTAGTAAACAAAAGTTTTGCCTTTTCAATAATTTCCTTACATTTGCGTCTTAATTGATTAAATCTGATACGCAAATGTTTGGAATAGACGACCCTTTTATCATTCTGCCATACCTTCTTTCAGTAGTATGTGTGATTTTTGCTGCCTGGTTCGGGCTGAAATATTGGAATAAGGACGATAAAAAAGACGAAACCCGATGAATACATTTACTCTAGGACTGATTGTGATAGCTTATCTGCTGTCACTTGCTTATCTTGGCTTTTTAGGATATAAGAAAACGACATCTGCCAGTGATTATCTGGTGGGGACGTCAGATGAATCCTATCGTAATGGCTCTTTCATACGGTGCTACGTTTATTTCCGCATCCGCTATCGTTGGCTTTGGCGGTGTGGCGGCCGCTTTCGGGATGGGAATCCAGTGGCTTTGCTTCCTGAATATGTTTATCGGAGTTGTGATAGCTTTTATCTTTTTCGGTTTGCGTACCCGGCGTATGGGGGCAAAACTGAATGTGAGCACTTTTCCCCAGTTATTGGGGCGGCACTTCCGTTCACGTAATATACAGGTATTTGTCGCTGCCGTTATTTTCATTGGGATGCCACTGTATGCGGCGGTTGTAATGAAAGGCGGCGCAGTGTTTATCGAGCAGATTTTTCAGATTGATTTCAACGTTTCTTTGTTGATATTTACTTTGGTGATTGCAGCTTATGTGATAGCAGGGGGGATGAAAGGAGTGATGTACACGGATGCTTTGCAGGCGGTTATCATGTTCGGCTGTATGCTGTTTCTGTTGTTTTCTCTCTATCGGGTGCTTGATATGAATTTTGTGGAAGCCAATAAAGAACTGACTGCTATTGCTCCGCTAGTCCCGGAGAAGTTTAAAGCGTTGGGGCATCAGGGATGGACTGCAATGCCTGTGACGGGCTCTCCACAATGGTATTCGCTGGTTACTTCTCTTATTTTAGGAGTGGGAATCGGTTGCCTCGCACAACCTCAGTTGGTGGTTCGTTTTATGACGGTGAAAAGCAGCAAGCAGTTGAATCGCGGTGTATTTATCGGTTGCTTCTTTTGATTATAACGGTAGGCGCGATTTATCATGCCGGTGCATTGAGCAATCTTTTTTTCTTGAAAACAGAGGGAGCGGTCGCAACGGAGGTGGTGCAGGATATTGATAAGATTATTCCATATTTCATAAATAAGGCAATGCCCGACTGGTTTGCCGCACTCTTCATGTTGTGTATCCTTTCGGCAAGTATGTCTACGCTCAGCTCGCAGTTTCATACGATGGGGGCTTCGGTAGGGTCTGATATTTACGGGACATACAAACCCCGTTCACGTGGTAAGCTGACCAATGTAATCCGTCTTGGTGTATTGTTCTCTATTCTGGTCAGCTATATTATCTGCTATATGTTGCCGCATGACATTATTGCCCGTGGAACTTCTATCTTTATGGGAATCTGTGCGGCTGCTTTCCTGCCCGCTTATTTCTGCGCTTTATATTGGAAGAAAGCTACAAAGCAGGGAGTGATGGCAAGCCTTTGGGTAGGAACAGTCGGCAGTTTGTTTGCTCTTGTATTTCTTCATCAGAAAGAATCTGCTGCGCTGGGTATCTGCAAAGCCCTGTTCGGGCGGGATGTGCTGATTACCACTTATCCTTTTCCGGTGATAGACCCGATATTGTTTGCATTGCCTTTATCGGTATTGGCAATTGTCGGGGTTAGCTTGATGACTTATAAACGATGATTTTTACGCTTTGATTTTCTTTTTATAGGATTCATAGCGCGACATGATGTCACGGACGAAATTGTAAGTCTCAATGCCACGGAAATAACCGTTTTACAAACGGGGTCGGTGAAGTATTCTTCATTGCTTTTGAGTAAGATAAAGTTCTCTACATTATCTTTCCATACCAATTTGTTCTTTCCATATTTTTCCGCCAGAGCCATGGCATCGTAAATATGTCCTAAACCGGCATTGTAGGAAGCCAGAATAAAGTTGAGACGTTCCTCCTTGTCGGGAATCATGCTGAAACTACGGTCGGTGGCAGCAATGTATTTGATAGCTGCCTTGACACTCTCCTCCGGGTTTTGTTCTTTTCCGGCAGGTACTCCCATGGCACGGGCGGTGGCGGGCATTAGCTGCATCAGCCCTTTGGCACCTGCCCAGGATACGGCCGTTGTGTCAAAGTTGGATTCTGTATAAGCCAGCGATGCAAGCATACGCCAGTCCCATCCGATTTCTTTGGAGTATTTCTTGAATAAATCGTCGTAATGGGAAATCTTTCCCTCTTTCAATGAAAGGATAGGAGAGTGGGGCATCATTTTGCTGTTTTCAAAGTAGCGTTTCATACTGGCTGTATAAGCGGGAGAGGTCATGTTCTCCTGATGCCATTTGGTGGCGGCTGCGGTCAGCTCCGGACTGTCTTTCCGTACTGCCCATGAAGAGCGCTGGTCGAAACTGACAGGCAAGTCTATGTTCAGGTTGGGATAATACGTCTTATTAAGTTTCGCTAAATCGTTGTCGGCTACGGTATACGGTATTTTGCCTTGCGCCACTTGGGTGATTAAGTCCTCGATAGTGATACTGTCATTGGTCACCTCATGGATCTGGATTCCGCCGCCTAGTTCACTGTTCAGATTGACGAGACGGTCATAGTACTTTCCGGGTTTTACGTATATGTCTTTTCCGACCAGTTCGGTAACGTCTTTCAACGGTTTCTGTTTACCTCTTCCTTGCTGGACGATTACCTGATGGGTAATCACATCTTCACCGCAGTAGAGGAGACTGTCTTTCCATTCTTTGGTTATGGGCAGGTTGTAGGCAATCATGTCCCCTTCGCCTGCCAGTAACTTCCGGATCAGTTCGTCAACGTTGTTGGCTACTTCGATTCTTAGTTTTAATCCCAGGCTTTTGGCAAACTGCTCGCTGAGTTCATACTGGAACCCCATTTCCTGTCCCCGGTAAATGAAATATGAAGTAGAGCTGTATAATGTCAGTACAACCAATTCGCCGCTGTCTTTTATCTGTGGAAGATCGCGAGCGGATTCGTCCGTCTTGCTGTGCTGCTTGTTCCGGCATCCGAACATACAACAGAATAACACAAGGAATAAAGGGATAATCAGCGCCTTGACATTCATACCTGACATTTTGTTTTTAATTCTCAACTCTCCATTCTCGGTTCTCAACCTTTCAAGTGTTTCTTGATGTACATGGTCAGTATGTCGATAGCCACTTTATTGCTACCGCCTTCGGGCACGATAAGGTCGGCATACCGTTTGCAAGGTTCGATAAATTGCAGGTGCATCGGTTTCAGAACCCGTGTGTAGCGTTCCATTACAGCTTCGGCAGTACGTCCGCGTTCAACGACATCCCTTTGGATGACGCGTATCAGACGTTCATCGGGATCGGCATCCACGAATATCTTAAGGTCCATCATATTACGCAGTTTCTTGTCGCATAAGGCAAGAATCCCTTCGATGATGATGACTTCCCGCGGTTCGATATGAATAGTTTCGGGCTGGCGGGTGCAAGTCAGATAAGAGTAGGTGGGCTGTTCGATACTCTTTCCTTCTTTCAGCGTCATGACGTGTTTGGAGAGCAGGCTCCACTCAAAAGCGTCCGGATGGTCAAAATTGATATTCTGACGCTCTTCGACCGGGACGTGACTACTGTCCTTGTAGTATGAGTCCTGAGGTAATAATACTACTTCCCCTGCGGGGAGACTTTCTACGATTTTTCGTACGACGGTGGTCTTTCCGGAACCTGTTCCGCCTGCTATTCCTATAATTAACATCTCTTTAAGTGTATATTTGAACCAAATAGAGTAAATTTGCATTGTTTATGCAAAGTATTAACAAGACAAATATAGAAACAATTCATTAAAATAACAACGTAATGGTAAAACACATTGTATTATTTAAGTTAAAGACGACGTTCCTGCTGAAGAGAAGCGGGCAGTTATGACAAAAATTCAAGGAAGCGATAGAAGCACTTCCTGCTAAAATCTCTGTAATCCGTAAAGTGGAAGTGGGATTGAACATGAATCCCGGTGAGACATGGAATATAGCGCTTTACAGTGAGTTTGATACTCTGGAAGACGTGAAATACTATGCAACGCACCCCGACCACGTAGCTGCCGGTAAGATTCTGGCAGAAACAAAGGAAAGCCGTGCGTGTGTAGATTATGAATTATAACCCTCCAATTATTGAAAATGAAAAAGTTTATTTCTTTTCTGCTTTTAAGCTTTGTTGTGTATGCTTTGCAAGCACAGATTAAAGATCCGGTAAAGTTCAAAACTGAGTTGAACACTCTTTCTGATACCGAAGCGGAGTTGTATTTACCGCCACTATTGATCAAGGGGTGGCATGTTTATTCTACTGAACTTGGAGATGGGGACCTATTTCTGCGACATTCAACGTTGATAAGAAAAGTGGGCTGGAACTTGCCGGGAAACTGAAACCGGTCGGCAAGGAGGTAGCGACTTTCGACAAACTGTTTGAGATGAAAGTGCGTTATTTTGAGAATACGGCAAAGTTCATTCAGAAAGTTAAACTCACAGGCGGGGC
>SCPN01000443.1_pt1 | contig 63521 bp, 105 predicted proteins | sample 6106831 | NCBI WGS metagenome assembly SCPN01 (sample SAMN10720447, study PRJNA508395) | human gut metagenome | isolation source: Participant 1, 0 month | reverse complement strand
CCTTGAACTATACGTTTTATATGACTTTGCATTTGGTGAATTTCTATTTGATTTAAGAATCCTAGTTCACCTAAGTTAATACCGCACACTGGTACTATACGGATAGATTTGTCGTGCTAAATGGATGATTGAAAATAATCTCCAAAACTAAAAGCAATATCTATTTGTTTAAAGATTTCGACGGCTTACAATATGAGTTTTTGGAATCTTAAGTACTCGTGCAGGTGCATCTGATTCGAGATCATCTGGCAAAAATACTTCGATACCTTCTTCTTTACAAATATGAGCAGCCATTTTTAGAACTGCCATAATGTTGCTTTTCCCCATATTCGGGAAGAATCCGATACGCATAGTAATCTCCTATAATGAATGAGCTTCAGTAACGACTGCATCAATTAATTCATCGTTAATAGTTAAAGCTCCTTCTTCGTACTTTTTAAAATAACCTAAGAACTCAATATTTCCTTCCATTCCTTTGATTGGTGAGAAGGTTAAACCATGGATATACAATCCACAGTCATAAGCAACTTGTAGTAAAGGGATGTAACCAAATTTCTACCTCAAAAACCATACCACCCTTACCAACATTTTCTTTGCCCGCTTCAAATTGAGGTTTAATTAAGGCAACAAGTGATCCCGTATCTTTTAATAAGGTGGTAGCAACTGGTAGAACTTTGTCTAACGAAATAAAGGCTACATCAATAGAAATAAAATCTACAAGTTCACCTAATTGCTCTGGTGTAACCGTACGGATATTTTGTTTTTCCATGTTGATAACACGCGAATCTTGACGTAGTTTCCAAGCTAATTGGTTGTATCCCACATCAATGGCAAACACTTTAGAGGCGCCATTTTGTAATGCACAGTCAGTAAATCCGCCTGTACTAGCACCTATATCAACCATGACAGCGTCTTGTAAATCGATAGGATATATTTGGATAGCTTTTTCCAATTTAAGTCCACCACGACTTACATACGGCAAGGTATTGCCTTTTACAAGGATATTAGCATCAACAGGTACTTTTGTGCCTGCTTTATCAATGCGCGTAGTATCCATAAAGATAAGTCCCGCCATGATAGCGGCTTTTGCTTTTTCTCTGCTTTCAAAAAGTCCTCGATTGACAAGGAGTATATCTAACCGTTCTTTACTGCTCATAGTACACCATTATAAATATAATAAAACTGAATATAGGCTACGAGAATACCAAGAATTAAACCACCAAATACCTCCACAGGTGTATGTCCTAATAACTCTTTAAGCGCTTCTTTACGCGTTATTTGAACAGGAATATTTTTCTTCGTAAAATATTCCACAATTTGATTAAGTATTTGAGCTTGTTTTCCTGCCTCTAATCGAACACCGGATGCATCATACATAACGACTATAGAGAATACTAAAGACAAGATAAAGAGATCTGATACACCATTCTTAAGGTAAATAGCCGTAGTAGTAGCAATGACAAAATGTATGGGAACTAGGAAATCCACCAGAGCCTACTAGACGTTCTGGGCGAAATTTACTCATGTGTCTTACCTAGTTGCCACTACAAATTTGATCGCTTGAGCAGTAAACCAGCCCCAAAATGCGGCTTGCGCTATGTAGTTATGTGCTATTTGTGGTAATATATCAATCATTCTTTGTACCTTTTAGAGGTAATACATATTAATTCGTACGTTTTAAAAGATAATCAATTAATGCTGCTAAGATAGATGTATCATAAGAAACGGAGTTTAATGCATCATGAGCTTGTTTTCCTACTGAAGAGGCTTGCTCTTTTGCGCCCTCTAAACCAAGTAAAGATACATAAGTAGATTTATGTTGGCGAACATCACTGCCAGGAGTTTTTCCTAATTCTTCAATAGTACCTGTTACATCTAGAATATCATCAGTGATTTGGAATAACAATCCTAAACAATTAGCATATTCCATTAACGCTGTTTGTGTAACAGTATCTGCGTTGCCTAAAATGAGACCTAACTCTACAGAAGCATTAAATAAAGCACCCGTTTTGCCGCGATGTAGAACTTTTAACTCTTCTAATGGAATATGCTTATCTTCACTAAGCATATCAAAGGCTTGACCGCCGACCATACCTTCTGGGCCTGCAGCAATTGCCACACATTGTATAGCATCGAGTTTATCTTGAGCAGAGGCCTTATTATTAGCGGTCATTAATTGAAAGGCGTACGTCAATAAACCATCGCCCGCTAAAATAGCTAAGCCTTCACCATAAACTTTATGATTTGTTAAATTACCTCTACGATAATCATCATTATCCATGGCCGGTAAATCATCATGTACTAAGGAATACGTATGGATACACTCCATTGCACATAGAAACTCTTTATAATCAGCAGGATCTTTATGAAGCATTTCTAATACAGCTTTAGATAAGATTGGTCGGATTCGTTTACCGCCCTGCATTAAGCTGTAATTCATGGATTCATACAGAGGTTTAAATTCTTGATTTGGGCTACTTAATACCTCACCTAACCATTGTTCAATATGTTGTTTGCTAGCCGCTAAATATTCTTTGAACATAGAATCTCCTTATTCGCTGATGCGGACTTCTTCAATAATTTGTTGTACCTCAGCTTCAACGGAATCGAGCATTTCTGCACATTCTTTTACTAATGTTAAGCCCTTTTTTATATTGAGTTAAGAGTTCAGAGATGGTCATATCACCATCGTCTAATTGCTTCACGATATCCTTCTAAGGCTTTATATTTCTTTTCATAACTTTTTAGTGATGCGGCCATCTTTGTGTGCCTCCTTTACCGTGGCAGTAACATAACCATCTGCTAAGTGTAACTCGTATATCATCATTCGCTTGCAATTAAGATACCGAAGTTATAGGTTCATTATTATGCTCTACCTTGGCGAATCCCTTAACCATCATTTGTAATGGATTTAAGAGATTCTAATTGTTGAGCTAATAATGCTAAACTATGCTTTTCAGTATTACATCGTTCTCTTTAGTAATATTTGTTAATGTTTGTGAAAGTTCTTGTAAATGTGATTTTTGCTTATGTAAAAACTGAAGTGCAGGTATACCAAGTCTGCGATTAAAGAGTAATGTCAAATCTGTTCGTTTTTGTTGTAGTGTATAACGTATATATTCGTGTAAATACTCTTCTTTTTCTGTTAACTGATCTTGCAATGTAGTAAGTGGCAAAACCGCCATCTCTGCAGCATGACTAGGCGTTGCTCCGCGAGCATCTGCCACATAATCACATAAGGTGTAATCTGTTTCATGGCCTACAGCGGAAATAACTGGCGTATTAGCCTTATAAATAGCTTCTACTACTGCTCTATCATTGAAGCACCACAAGTCCTCCATAGACCCGCCACCACGACCAACAATAATAAGATCTACATCAGGATCTGCATCAGCAGTAGCAATACCTTTGGCAATAATGGGGCCCGCATATTCTTGTACAGGAACAGAGAATAATTTAAATTGAACTAATGGGTTTCGTCTCTCGCTGACATGTAAAATATCATGTAATACGGCGCCAGATTGCGACGTGACTATTCCAATGCAGCTCGCCATGTATACGGTAAACTTTGTTTGTGTCCATCATCAAAGTATCCTAAAGCAGTTAATTCTCGTTTTAAAGCGTCAAATTCAAGCTGCAACGGGCTTTTAGAACCTATTTGCATATCAGAAGCAATGAGATTTAAACGGCCCATTTTATTGTAAAAATTAACAGATGCTTTTACAGTTACTAATAAACCATTTTGAATGGCATTAGCCAACCCTTTTTGCATAACAGTGCTAGACCACATAGTTACATCAATGGCAGACTCCTCATCTTCAAAGAAAAATACATGTGTCCACTACTATGACGTTTAGCATTGATGATAGTACCGCTTACATAAACATTTTTTAGTAGATATTCCCGATCTAAGGTGCGCTTTATGAGATTGTTCAATTGTGTAATGGTTAATACATTCACGATGATCCTCTAGATTCTTGTAAATAAGCAGCGCCAAAAGCATTGCCTGTAGCATTATCAACAGAATATTGTGGCTGCGCCACATGCAATGTCATACGATTCCGTTTACAATAGGTTTCCATTCGCTTACGAAGTAAACTATTGCTCATCACACCACCTACAGCGATAAGTGTATGAACTGGTTTTTCTTTAATATGATAGGTAATCATTTTTTCTAAAGCATTTCCCATAGAAGTAAAAACAGCTCTAGCTAAATTTGATTTATCCATATCACTCATGGTTTCATTTATACGTCGCATAGCTGCACTGCAAGGACCGGCAAAACTAATCCATCCATCTTTCATAGATGATGGTAGTGGCTCATACTCTGTAGTTTGTAATGCTAATGACTCTAGATGTTTGCCTGCAGGGAATGGTAACCCCATAGCGACACCGATGCGATCAACATATTGACCGCCTTGCAAATCTTTAGAACCGCCAATGATATGAGATTCAAAAATTCCTTCACCTTGATAATGGCAATAGACTAACTCTGTAGTACCACCTGATAAATGTAAAGCCAAAAATGGCTCAGTTGGAATATGTTCTAAATCTCTCAGTGCTGTTAAAATATGATTTTCTTGATGCGCAAAGATATGTAAAGGCACATTTAACATATGACTCAAGGTTTCCCCTTGGCCTAAACCAACCATAAAGGCGGGCATATAAGAATTTTCCTCACGTCGTGGAAAGCCACTAACACCGATACCGCTAATTGGTACTTGAGGTAACTCTAACATTAGCTTAGGCAATGTCTTTGTATGCTGAAAGACCATATTTGATTGTTGTAGTCCTCGCTCACCAGGTTTAACCTCTAATAGTTTACGTGCCTCTCCTACTATGTGAAAGTCACTATCTATAATGGCACAACTAGTGGTATAGCAACTGGTATCAATGCCTAAGTAATATCGTTTCATTATCTACTCTTGTTATATGCATCTAGAATTGCGTTAATTAATTTATAGGAAGAATCAGAACCAAAATCTTTAGCTAACTGAATAGCTTCATTAATAGCTATAGATGGTTCTAATGGTTCTACTTCGTTAGTCATTTCCCATACAGCAATACGTAAAATAGCGCGATCAACTTTATCTAAATTTGCTACTTTACGAGATTTACAGAATGGTTGTAAATCTGCATCTATTTTCTCAGCGGTTGCTATTACACCTTGAATAATACTATTGGCATATGCTTTATCCATAGCTTTTTGAATATGACCTTCAGGAAATTGAACATCATTTTTATTACTATGAAATTCATTAGCATATAACATTTGGAAATGCGTATTGACGTGCTTCACGTCGATTTCGCTTAATTACCATGTGGAGTTGGCTCCTTTTCTTTAACAATACCTTCAATATGAACATCAACCTTTACATGATCTAGGTCAAGCATATTTTTTAAGGTTTGTTTGATTTCTGATTGTAATTGTTTAGATAATTCAATGAGATTATATCCGTACAATGCTTTAATATAAATATTTATTTCAATAAAACCTTTACGATGTTTTACGTTAATACCCGGTAAGCTGCGTTGTCCAAAAGGCATGTGTAATGCCCTCTACTAATTCATCGTAAAAGCGAGGGCTTAAAGAATGAATACCTGGAATCGTAGCTAACGTTTTAGTAGCCACATCGATGATGACAGAATCTGCAATATCAATAGTATCCGTATCTAAGCCATAATTTAATTGATTGTCTGAACTCATATAGACACCTCCTATGGTAGTTGTGGCGTAACTAAATCATCAAAAATGATATCTTGTACAACTACATCAATAGTTTGAACCTCAATTTCTGTGTAAGATACTAAGGCTGTATTGATACGTTCTTGTAAACGTAAGACCACGTCAGGAATACGGTATCCATATTGAATGCAAACATACAGTGTAACTGAAATAGCCCCTTCATCGTTAAAGGAAATCTTTACACCTTCATGATCAGACTTAAGTCTAAAAAAGGTATTAACTCCATCGTTAAAGGTGGAGCTCATGTGATGTATACCCTTTGTTTCAAGTGCTGCTATAGTGACAATCGTTGCATATACATCTTCACTAATCTTAATTTTACCCGACTCTAGTTCAGTATTTTTTTTCGTCATACTGGCCTCTTTCAAAAAAAGCACTTGTCCCTATATATAATTACATAGACGACAAGTGCTTACAGTGCAAATGTTAGATATATGGGGAATAAGATTCCATGAAAAGATCTAGTCCCAATACATATCAATAAGTATTAGGCACGTTCGATGTATTGACCTGTACGAGTATCAATACGAAGTACATCGTCAACTTCAATGAAGAGAGGTACTTTTACAGTGTAGCCTGTTTCTAATACAGCTGGTTTGTTGCCACCAGTTGCAGTATCGCCACGGATACCAGGATCTGTTTCAACTACGCGAAGCTCTACAGCTACAGGCAAGTCAAGACCGATTACGATACCTTGGAAGAACATAATGGATACTTCCATATTTTCAAGAAGGAAGTTTTTAGCTTCGCCTAATTGTTCAAGGGTAAGTTCAACTTGATCATAAGTTTCGTTATCCATGAATGTATAAGCGCCATCAGACTCATATAAGTATTGCATACGACGACGATCAACATGTGCTTTAGGCACTTTTTCACCTGCATTGAATGTACGCTCTACTACAGAACCAGTTTGCAAGTTTTTCATTTTAGTACGTACGAATGCAGCACCTTTACCTGGTTTAACGTGTTGGAAATCTACTACTTGCCATACATTACCGTCGATTTCAACGGTTACACCTGGGCGAAAATCATTACTGGAAATCATCTAACTCTTCTCCTTCTAAATACTTATTTCAATTAACTCTTTTGGACTATGTGTCAACACCTCATAGCCGTCAGATTTGACGATGACACTATCCTCTATTCTCAATCCGATAGTACCAGTAATATAAATACCTGGTTCCACCGTGATGATCATATTTTCCGTAAATACCGTATCGGATTTAGTATTGGCTACTGGTTCTTCATGAATTTCAAGGCCTAAGCCATGACCAGTACCGTGATTAAATTCCTTGGTATATCCATGCTCTTTAATATAATCACGACAAATTGCATCTAGTTCTTTGCCAGTAATACCAGCTCGAACAGCTGCAACGCCACGTTTTTGTGCTTCCAAAACTATACTATACAATTTCTTTTGTAAGTCAGAGGCAGGGCCCATTACAATGGTTCTTGTCATATCAGAATGATAACCTTTGTAAACAGAACCGAAATCTATGGTTACAAAATCACCTGCTTCAATAACCTTATCACTAGCTACACCATGAGGCATGCTAGAACGACTACCTGAAGCAATAATAGTGGCAAAGGAAGGCTCCTCAGAACCACGTTTTAACATTTCTGTTTCTAAAATGATACGGACTTCGTTTTCCGTCATTCCCACTTTAAGTTGTGGTAACAATGCAGCAAAAGATTCATCACCAATATTAGCCGCGATGCGTAATAACTCTAATTCATCTTCTCGCTTTACTGCTCGAAGTTTGGCGAAATTAACAGATGTAAAGTCAAAGTTTTCATCTAATGTATCACATAAAGATTCATACGTATCTACAGGCATTTGTTTGCCCTCTATAGCGAATAAACCTTCGTGAATATGATGTTCATTGAATATATCTACAAGAGTATCCATAACAGTTGTTTCATATTGAATAACCGTATACCCTTCACATTGTTTTGTAGCTTGTTCAGTATATCTGAAATCGGTAATCATAAAAGCTTTATCTTCTGTAATAATTGCAAAGCCTGTAGTACCAGTAAAACCAGCAAAATAATGTAAATTTATAGGGCTTAACAAAATAGCGCCTGTTAATTCTTGCTCTTTAATATACTGTTGTAGCAGATTTAATCCATTCATAATCGTGCTCCTAGTCTATAAATTACAATTAATCTTACCATAAAATGCCTATATTGAATAGAATTTTATGCTATTTTTTAAAGCCCTCTACGTCATCAATAGTCAAGTCCATTACAGAGCCAACTTCTTCGATACCATTTAAATCTACATGGCCTATAGTAAGACGCTTTAAATACGATACGGTACCACCAGCAGCACCTATCATGCGTTTTACCTGATGATATTTGCCTTCTTCAATAGTAATGGTGGCCGATTGATCTGATAATAATTCAATTAAAGCCGGTTTACATTGAGTTCCATCACCTAATACAATACCCTCTTTAATGCGCTGGATGCCCTCCTCAGAGAGTTCTCCTTCAAATTCTACGTAGTAAACTTTAGGTACATGCTTATGACCATTGATGATTGAGTGTCCCCATACTCCATCATTCGTAAGCAGTAAAAGGCCTTCTGTATCTTTATCTAATCGCCCAACGGGAACTACGCCCATTTTTAATATACTCAGGCGGCAATAAATCCATTACAACGGGATGAGTAGAATCTTCTACAGCCGTAACATAGCCCTTAGGTTTGTGAAATTTAACGTAATATAGTTGTGTGGTATTAACAGTTTGACCGTCTACGGCTACTGTATCAATGTCGATATCGATATGAATATCTTTTTTTGTAGTAATCTCACCGTTAATAGTAACTCTTCTATCCTTTATAATTTGATGAACTTCTTTTCGACTGCCATAAGCTTTATTAGCTAATAATTTATCGAGTCGCATCATACATGTCCTTGGAGTAATTCAACATGAGCTGTATCATTGAGCAAATTCAAAATATTATGATCGTATTCGCCCATTCCATTGTAGAAAATACGATTGATAGCCGTGTTGCCTTGACTAAAGTTCCAACAGTGACTAATAGAAATATCTAATAATTTACATAGTAATGTTCGTATTGTACCACCATGACATGCTATGAAAAGAGTCTCTTCCTCATCATTAGCATTAATAAACTCCTCTAGGCCTGCCCATGCACGATCTTGCAAATCTTTAAAGCTTTCACCATTAGGAACCTTAACTAGATGAGGCCGCAAATACATTTCATCAATTAAACCAGGCCATCGAGCTTCAATATCGGAGAATAGCATAGCCTCCCAATCACCAAAATTTAACTCTCGTAAACGTTCATCTACAGTAATCGGTGTTGTACGATCACCACGAATAGCTTCGGCTGTAACTAAGGCACGACTTAAATCACTAGATAATATACCAAATTTTACATCTTTAAGGGCTTGACCACATGCTTTTGCTTGGTTTAAACCATTTTCATTGAGTGGAACATCGGTAATACCTTGGTATTTCCCCATTTTATTCCAATCTGTTTCACCGTGGCGCACAATATATAATGTCTTTCATAATCTACCTATACTTTCAAAATTTCTGTTAGTGTATCAACTAATCTAACATTATTATCATGGTCTTTAATAGCAACGCGAACCCATTGATTACTTAAGCCCATATAGGAATCACAATTGCGAACAATTATGTTATGTTTCTTTAGCGCTTCATTAATTGTATCTGCCGTCACTCCCTCTTGTTCGATATGGAACAAAATAAAATTAGCTGAAGGTGGATATACAGTAATTCCTTCTATAGCATCTAATGCGTTATACATGTAGTGTTGTTCTTCGCACAATACTTGTTTTGTACGCTTTACATACTCTATATCGTTTAAAGCAGATTCTATATATGCTTGGGCCAATGTATTAACAGACCATGTCGGAATAAATTTATTTAATTGGTCAATGATTTGAGGATTGCTGAAGGCAGCTCCAATTCGTAGACCTGGAACAGCATAAAATTTTGTAAAGGAATGAACGACGATGATATTATCGAATTCATTTACTAAAGAACGCATAGAATGCTCATTATCTTGTAATGGATCATTTCCAACAAAATCGATAAATGATTCATCTATAACAAGTAAGCTATTAGCATCTTTCAACATACTCGCAACAGTGCGGATGTGATTTTTATCAAGTAATGTACCATCCGGATTATTTGGATTCCCTAAAAATACGATAATACGACCATCTTGCCCTTTTAGTTCAGCGGCAAAGGTTTCGAGCGCTAAATAAGGAACCTCAAAATATGGTTTTCCATTGTCATCCTCTCGTGGTCGATAATAAATATCGCGCACAGCAATTCGACTAGCCTCTAATGCCTCTTTATATTCGGAGAAGCCTGGTGCTGGTACAAAAGCACCTGTATATCCAGGTAAACGGCAAATAGCATATAATAGCTCGGCTGCACCATTACCAACTATAATTTGATGTTTATCCATTCCATATGTATCAGCAATAGCATTTAATACATCATCATTGGTAGCATCAGGATAATGAGAAATATAGCGTAATTGAGCCTCTAATGAAGACAAACCTCGTTGACTAGGACCTAGTGGATTGATATTAGCACTAAAATCAATAACCTCGTACGGTTCAATTCGTTGTTCATGGGCAAATTGAAATAATATTGCCCCCATGTATCTTAGACATTTAATTCTCTTTCTATTAAATATATTATCGTTTAATATAGGTTAATCCTTCATTTGTGGTTTCTACTGTATCCACATAGGATAAGTGAGGTAACTTACGTATGATTTCTTGCTTTACAATCATCAATTCGTCCATAATCAACAGGAAATAATAATCCCATTATGGTACCGCTATGAGCTATGATTGTACCAACACTGTTATAGTAATTACCTATATCGTGAAAATCATATAAATTTGCTTTATACAGTATGCGTTGATTACCAAAAGCACTTAATGTAGCCGCTTGGCCTATGAGCTTAATATCATGAGTAATAAGACCATGTTTAAAGAACTCTAGAGACTCTCGTATAATCGATTCTTTTTCTAATATTTTATTTTGTAAATCCACTTGTTTATTAAAGCTTACAGTATCAATACTGCCACCTTCATCAAATACAAGAATTTTCAATGGCGGACACATTCCTAGTGGTTGAGAAATGGTACCCTTAATATAATCAAACTGCGTAACACCTTGATAAAAAGAAGCATCTGTAGGTTCTACGGATAAACAGATTTGTTCTAGTTCTTTAAGTGATAATTTGTAATCCATTGCTAAAGCGGTAGCCATAGCCGTTACAGAAATATCAGCTGAACTAGATGCCATGCCCTTCCCCTGTATAATATCAGACCGAACATATACAGGAGGGCATATACTAGTATTTTTTTTAGAATTTACTAATTGTTTGACTAGCTTTCTAGCTTGAGCTGACTTAGGTTGTAGCGCACAATAAGTTTGTGAAAAGGGATGCACTACATTACTTAATGCGTAGGAGTATCGATTGATCGGACATGTGACTAAAAATGATTGTCCATCAATAGAACCTTGTAGAAATTCCCCACATGTACCTGGGGCTCTTACATAATAGGTCACATTAAACTCCTTTCACATTAAACTAAATGAAGTATTAAATAACTTATACTGGTAAATAACTAGATAAAATTATGAGTCAATTAGAACATAGTTGGATTTGCCACAACTGTAGCAGATAATATGGATAGAATAATAAGGTATACTAAAATCAATAATACTTCGGTTACCTCTACAACAAATCCATATGTATCACCAGTAGTGCCACCTAATTCTTTTACAATATAACGGTTTAAGAAACGGTTGATAATATAAGTAATTATCATACTAATAATATTAATTTGGAAAACTCCTATTGTCGCATATACTAATACGCCTAAACCTACAACATACCCTACATCAGGAACCGCAAAAATTGCAAAAGCACCGTATAACAAGGTATATAATAAAAAGCCAATTAATAGTAATACAATAGGCATAAAGAATGTAGAAATGGTATTGTAAGTAATAACATGTTTAGGTGCTAAATTAGCAAATGCTGCCCCCATCCCCTGTTCTCTAGCATATGGATAGGATCGAATACTAAAAACCATAGACCAACGGCTCATTAAAGGCATCATAATGAGTGCCATAGGAATAAATTCAGCTGTGGGAATCGCTGTTAATAATTGCCATTTTAAAAGTGTAACAAATACAAAAGCAACAACACCAAAAGAGCCTATACGACTATCTTTCATAATTTCTAGTTTACGTTCCCTTTCACGGCCGGAAAACAAACCATCGCTTGTATCCATCAAACCATCAGCATGAAGGCCACCAGTTATTAAAAACTCAGCCACAACGATGATCAACATCAATGGCATAATCGGAATAAATGGCGATAATACGCCATATAATATAGCTAATATGAGACCAATAATTAAGCCTACATAGGGAAAGGCTACAACGGATTTACCAAAATCTTCTACGGTCCACTCTGTTTGGTTTACAAGTTTTAAACGTGTTAGAAACTGTAATGCTATGAAAAAAAAGGTGTCATTATACATTCATCCCATAAGTAATGGCTGTACTAATTATGATCATTAGTATAGTCGTAAAATACATCATATAAATTGTACGTGTAATGTGGTTACGATTTAATTTTTCAATGGGATCTCCCATGTATTCACGGAAGGTCATTTTTTTGAAATATTGGTTGTAACCACCTAATCGAATATGTAAGGCTCCTGCAACTGGTGCTTCGGCATAGCCCCCATTTGGACTAGGATGTTTTTTTGCATCACGCAAGCCAATTTGTAGGGCTTTTTTAGCATCAAAGCGTAAAAAGAATGCAGAAATTATTAATAATATAAAGGTAATGCGTGCAGGAATCCAGTTTAATGCATCGTCAAAGCGAGCTGCGACACGGCCAAAATATAAGTACTTTTGATTTTTATACCCAAGCATAGAGTCCATAGTATTGGCAGTTCTATATAGAATTGCACCCATTGGACCGCCAAGGATAAAGAAGAATAACGGAGCAATAATACCATCCATAGTATTTTCAGCAATCGTTTCTACTGTAGCACGAGTAATTTCACTTTCATCTAATTCTTCTGTATCGCGACCTACAATCCAAGATAATCGTTTTGCGTGCCTCTACAATATTATCTTGTTTAATTAATTGGCTAATAGTAAAGCCTGCACCAGCCAATGATCTTGGAGAAATTGCAATGTACAGTATGATGACCTCTAGAGCATACGCCACCCACTCATTAACAACGGCACCAAGCCATAATATTAAAGACACTATAATATATACAGAAACGAGGATTAAGCCAACTGCAATACCACCGTACCATAATTTTTTTGTATCGTTATCAGTATCTTTATAGAGAACTGCTTCAAAAAAGGATATAATGCGACCAATTATAGCGACTGGATGGTACTTACTATTGGGATCACCAATAATTAAATCCAGCAAGAATGCTAAAACAGGTATACAGACATAGCTATACTTTGAAAACCAATGCAAAATATCTAAATGTTCCATATATCTCCCCTATTACCCCAAGGTAGACATAATATAATCCATATCTAAGTGTCCCTCTACAATATCAGCTAATCGATTATAAGCTGCATTCTTGTGTTCGAAATAATGGAATACTACATCTAATGGTTCTAACCCCTTACGTTCACGCAACTGATTGATAATAAAGCGTCTAAATTCATCATTATCAAACACACCATGAATATATGTCCCCATTACTTGGTGATTACCATCGATAAAACCATCGATAACATTAACAGCCTCTTCGCTACGGCTTGTAATAGTGAAGCAACGCGTTACTGTATCTACTAATGGTGTAGTATCACCCATATGGATTTCATAGCCTACTAGTTTTTCACCTGTAAATGTACCATTTAAGAATTTCAAATTAGACACATTAAATTGTACTTGATGCGTCGTTTTTTGATCCTTCATAGTCGTTGAAGATTCTACAAGGCCAAGTCCTTCTATCTCCTCAATATCCCCTTCCATATGATGCGGATCATAAATGGTTTTACCCAACATTTGGTTGCCTCCACAAACACCAATAACTGGAGTTCCTTGAGCAGCCAATTTTTTAATTTCCTCAGCAAAACCTGTATCGCGTAAATACGTTAAATCTGCCAATGTATTTTTAGAGCCTGGTAGAATAATTAAATCAGGTTTCCCAATTACATCTCCAGGGCCTACAAAGCGAACGGATACATCTGGCTCGTAATTAAGAGCATCGAAGTCAGTAAAGTTAGAAATTTTAGGTGTTTGCATAACCACTACTTGAATTTCTTTAGCACCACTATTGCGTTTGTTTTCCAGTGCAACAGAGTCTTCTTCATCAATATCAAGATTTTCAATAGCAGGAATAACGCCTACCACTTTTTTACCTGTTTTTTCTTCAATGAAAGTAAGGGCTGGTTCTAATAATTTAATATCCCCACGGAATTTATTGATTACAATACCTTTAATGAGGTCACGTTCTTCTGGCTCTAGTAGTTCTAAGGTACCTACGATAGAAGCAATGGCGCCACCACGATCGATATCAGCAATGAGATATACAGGAGCTTTCGTCATCTTAGCAATGCGCATGTTAACAATATCATTAGCTTTAAGGTTAACTTCTGCAGGGCTACCTGCACCTTCGATAACCATAACATCGAAATTAGAATCTAAGAAATCGATAGATTCTTTTACTTTATCAAGAGCGGTTAAGGAATATTTTGTATGGTATTCTTTAGCACTATAGACGCCTACTGGTTTACCCATTAAAACAACTTGAGATGATTGATTACCCTGTTGGTTTTAATAACACAGGGTTCATTTGTACAATTGGATCTATGCCAGCAGCCTCAGCTTGCGCTACTTGAGCACGGCCAATTTCATCGCCCCATTTTGTAACATAAGAATTGAGGGCCATATTTTGCGCTTTAAAGGGAACAGTTTTAAAACCTCTTCTATAAAAGATACGGCATAATGCAGTACATAAAATACTTTTGCCTACATTGGAACTTGTTCCTTGGAACATAATTTTCTTAGCCATTTATATGAACCTCCTGGGATTTTAATTCAATGGTAACACCGCTAATTGTTAAAAATAGTTTATCTGCAGCCATTGCTACAGTACGATTTACTCGACCAGCAATGTCTCTAAAATATCTAGCAAGTTTATTGTTAGGCACAATGCCTAAACCAATTTCGTTAGTTACGAATATAACTGTTTTACCTTCACACGATTTTATAGAAGCCAGCAATGTTTCTAATTCAGTAAGAACAGTAGCCTCTAATTGATTGGCATCTTGTTGGCCTTGTATTGACCCATGAGCCATCATGTGATTAGTAGTAAACATAGTCAAACAATCTATAAGAATTACATCAGCAGTTTGGCTAATATTTTGCCATTCTTTAGCTAAATGTAATGGTATTTCAAAATTCGTCCATATATTACCACGTCGCTCTTGATGTTTCTTTTTATACGATCAACCATTTCATCATCAAAAGCTTGTCCTGTTGCCACATAAGCCTTTCGACCTTCTGTAGCAAGAGCTAAACGCTCAGCAAATTCACTTTTTCCACTACGTGCTCCACCAGAACACAATATAATTTGGGATTTCATAATGCACCTATACAAGAATTTATAATTTCAGTATCATTATAAGTATAACAAAGGAGCGATACTATGGAAATTATGAATATGAAACTAAAAATGATGGCTACTTTATGGGATAATACCTATCGTGTTGCCATCGACGATGGACAAGGTAAATATATTGGTACTGCACGGGTCGTAGTAAATGTGCCACTACCGCCAGAAGCATTACCTGAAAATGCACCTCAAGTAGAACCACAGTTATTGGTTTTAGTAGAAGATTTTGATTTCGAAGCTGATAAGATTATAAACTTCGAAACAACACTAGCCGATTTATTAAGAGAGAAATTTCGCTACGAAATTCCTCATATTTTCTTCTACTATCCAAGTCCTCACGATGTTTTAAATCAAACGATTTCACAATAAGGTCTATAACGAGCAAAAAGCTATGTAAAATACATAGCTTTTTTTTGTTTATTCAGCTCCAATTTCCTCTTCTACGCGACACATAATAAAGCAAAGGTCGGATAGACGGTTTAAATATTTTAAATTAGATTCGTGAACGCTTTCACCAGCATCTAATACACGCCATAAATCACGTTCAGCACGTCGAGTAATCGTTCTAGCTACGTGCAAATAAGCTGAAGATTGTTTTTCACCAGGAATCACAAAACTAGATAATGGTTCTAGCTTTTCATCGAAGCGATCGATGACCTTTTTCTAAATGTTTAACATGTTGCTCAGTAATTACTGGAGCCGCATTTAGACTAGCAATATCGGCCATTAATGTCCATAAATTGCGCTCAATATCATATAATTCCGCTGCAACACGAGGATTTTCAGCATAGGAGCGAGCCAAACCTAAGAAAGCTTGTAATTCATCGATTGTACCATAAGCTTCTACGCGTAAAGATGACTTCTGTACACGTTCACCTGTGTATAAACCAGTTGTACCAGCATCACCTGTTTTTGTATAAACACTACTTGCCATATTATTACCTCCTATAGATATACATGGATGTAGAAATAAAAGCTAAATGATCTCAACCTAGAGATTATTTGTATTCTGGGAACCAAAGGCTAACTTCACGAGCAGCAGCTTCTGGAGAATCAGAAGCATGTACTACATTAGCGTCCATTGTTAAGGCATAGTCACCACGAATACTACCAGGGGCAGCATCTACAGGATTTGTTGCCCCGTTTAAAGCACGTACGGATACAATTGCATTGTCACCAGCCAAAACGAAAAGCAAGAACTGGACCAGATGTAATAAAGTCAACTAATTCACTGAAGAATGGTTTTTCTTTGTGTTCAGCATAGTGCTCTTCAGCGAGTTCACGAGGTACCTGTAATAATTTTAGCGCTTTAATAACAAGACCTTTACGTTCATAGCGACTAAGAATTTCACCACTTAATTGACGCTTAACAGCATCTGGTTTTATTAAAACTAATGTTTCTTGCATGATATCCTCCTGTAGATATTAATTAAAATAATGCTTTCTCTTTATATTTAGGATTCATTGCTTGTTGTTTCAATTTTGTCAATACGTTCCTCTGTACGAGGATGTGTACTAAAAAGATTGCTCAAGCTTTCACCAATACCAACCATAGGGTTGATGATAAACATATGGGCTGTTGCATTACTTGCATTTGGCAATGCACCATGTTTTGAATAGTAATCGATTTTAGCAAGAGCAGAAGCCAAGGCTAGTGGGTTACGACACATATCTCCACCCCCCTCATCAGCTAAGAATTCTCTGGCACGAGAAATGCTCATCTGAATAAGTCCTGCTGCGATAGGAGCAATAATTATGGCACCTATTAATGCTAAAGGATTAGAGCCTTCTCGGTCATCAGAGCGACCAAAGATTGCAGAAAATTGAAGAACTTGAGCTATCATAGAAATAGCCCCCGCTATCATCGCTGCAATGGTACTAATTAAAGTATCACGATGCTTAACATGGGTTAATTCATGTCCTAAAACACCTTCTAGCTCGTCGTCTGTTAATAGTCGTTGGATACCTTCTGTAACAGCAACTGCTGCATGACTCGGATTTCTGCCTGTAGCAAATGCATTAGGTACATCACTAGGGATGATATATACCTTTGGCATTGGTAATTTACCATTTTTAGCCAATCGTTCTACCATACCATATAATTTAGGGTTAGATTGTGCCGTAACTTGTTGTGCGTTATATTGTGCTAAAACAATTTTATCGCTAAACCAATAGGACATAAAATTCATGCCCATGGATATAACGAACATAATCATCATACCACTTCTACCACCAATCATATCACCTAAGACCACTAAAATGGCCGTCAAAGTCGCTAATAAAAGCGTTGTTTTCATATTGTTCATAGTTTCCTCCAATTATAGTTATGGACTATGCCTAACACTATAATTATACCACAAACTAAATAATTGATGCTCCTTTACTATCGGCTTCTAAGCAATATGTTCTATTTTCAATTCCATTAGATGTAAATACAGCCCCCATCGCATCGGCCACAGCTTGTACGTGGGCTTTATCTACATAGGCAATTAGAGTGGATCCAGATCCACTAATAGTTGCACCATATGCGCCAGCAGTTTTTGCAGCCGTCAAATACTTTATCACAATGCGGAATCAAGGTTTTACGATATGGTACATGCAAATTATCATCTAATGCAACAGATAAATTGCTTAATTGATGTGTAATAAGGCTTGTAACAAATAGAGACGCATGACTTACGTTTTGTGCGGCCTCTTTAAATGGTACATGATTAGGTAACACAGAACGAGCGTATTCTGTAGAAACCATGACCTCAGGTACTACAACAGCAAAATGTAACTCAGATGGTACGGTAATAACTGTGTTAAGTACTTTTGTTTTTAACCCAGTTGCACAGCATAAATTACCGAAAATAGCAGGTGCCACATTATCTGGATGACCTTCCATGCGATTTGCAATAACAAGTAACTCTTCCTTTGAAAGAGGCTGTTTTACTAATGCATTTGCTAGTAAAAGTCCCCCTACAATAGCCGTACTACTACTACCTAAACCACGAGATGGAGGAATTAAAGTTTCAGACGTAATATGTCCATATTGGATTGGTTCTTGAGCTGTAGCAAAAACTTGATCCATTGCAAAGCCAATAAGGTTCTTTTTTGGATCTTCGGCGCGTAAAATATCTGCACCGAAGCCCTCAAAAGTATAGGTGTATTCTGTAGCTTTTACATCAGGTGTAAAGCTAAAAATATTGTATAATTTGAGTGCCAAACCTAAGCAATCAAAACCAGGTCCACAGTTAGCACTAGTGGCTGGTACTTGTACGTGAACAGTGTTCATAGCTTAATCTTCCATAATACGAATTACACTATTAACAGACTTAACGGAACGCAAGCTGTTAAAGGAATCGATAAGATTTAAAATATAAGATCTAGGACATTTAGATGTTACAATCGCTAATACAGCAGTTTCTGGATCCATATTTCTTTGAACGATAGATAGAACAGAAATCTTTTGTTCTGCTAATTTGGCAGAAATTTTTGCTAATACACCTGTTTTATTATCTACTTCCAAACGTAAGTAATAGCTAGATTGAATCTTACCAGGAGAGTAAATATCTTTTTGATCGTAATAGAATGGTTTCAAACGACCTGTTTCATTATAAGAAACATTTTTAGCTACTTCCATAATGTCAGATACTACTGAGCTACCTGTTGGCAAGCTACCAGCACCACGACCGTATAGCATTACATCGTCAATACCATTACCTTTTACATAAATAGCGTTATAAGAGCCGCGAACAGATGCCAATGGATGTGTGGTAGGAATAAATGCAGGATACACATTTAGGGACAAACCTTGAGAAGTTTCTTTAGCAATACCTAATAATTTGATATTGTAACCAAACTCTTTACCGAATTTAATATCCTCTGTATCAATACTTGTAATACCTTCTACCGTTACATCCTCAAAGAAAATGCGACGGTTAAAGCTAATAGATGCAAGAATAGCTAACTTACGAGCTGCATCAAGACCTTCTACGTCAGCAGTAGGATCAGCTTCAGCATAACCTAAATCTTGTGCTTCTTTTAAAACATCTTGATAACTTAAACCTTCTTCGGACATTTTAGTCAAAATAAAGTTTGTCGTACCATTCATAATACCGATAAGTTCAGTAATGCGGTTACCTGCTAAAGACTCATACAATGTACGAATAATAGGAATACCGCCCAATACAGAAGCTTCAAAACGTAAATCTACTCCATTCTTACTAGCTAAATCTAATAAATATGGACCAGATTCAGCCAATAAATCCTTATTAGCTGTCACAACATTTTTCTTTGCTTTTAGAGCTCCCTCAACACATTCCTTTTAGCAAAGGTTGTACCGCCCATTAGCTCAACAACCATTTGAATATTTTCATCTTGTAATACATCATCAATATTTGTTACATAGTGAGCTGTTTTAGGCAAAGTAATATGGCTATATTTTTCTGGATTACGCACATAAATTTTAGAAATTTCAACATTTACTCCAGTACGATTTTTAATAAGTTCAGCATTATCTTGCAATAAATTGAACGTGCCTTGTGCAACAGTACCGAAACCTAATAAAGCAATTTTTATAGTGGTCATAATAGTCCTACTCTCTTAACTAGCCTATGCTTGGCCTAAAATCTCTACTTTAATAATGCCCTTCATGGAGCGGATATCCAATAATAAGTCTTCTAATGAGCCTTGTAAGTCCTTTGTTTCAAAAGAAATACTGCTATTTGCAATACCTTGTAAGGGAATATCTTGATTGATTGTTAAAATACTGCCATTACGCTCAGCAATAGCTTTCAAAACACTGGACAACATGCCCGATTCATTAGACATGGAAACATAAATACTAACTATTTTCCCTTGAGCAATTTCAAAGAATGGAAATACATAGTCTTTGTATTTGTAATACGCAGAACGGCTTAAATCCATTTTTTCAACAGCTTCATTGATTGTTTTAACTTCACCTAATTTAAGAATTTCTTTACTTTGATCGTCTTTTTAATCGCTTCTGGTAAAATATCTTCTTGCACCAGATAAAACTTATCTTTTTTTGGTTTAGTCATAGAGTACCCCTTATTGTTCTCTTGAAGTTTTGGGCTACAAATTGACGCGCCCATATAATGTTAATACTGCATACATACCGATAAAAAATGGCAAATATTCAGCCACAACACGCCATGCTACAGCAACAATACCAACTGTTCCATTTGGTACAAAGGTACTAAACAATACTACAAATAGTCCTTCTGGAGTTGGATAGCAAAATATAAAATAAGATTCAATAGAATCATGCGATCTAAAATATCGATGATAGGAATATCTGGTGTAAAAGCGTACATTAATGCTGGTGCAATACAATACAAGCATAATAAACTTAAACCAGATTCAAAAAATACTATGACAGATTGAATTGGCTCTTTATAGAGTAAACCAAGACCTTGATTTAATGTTTCTAACTTAGAAAGCCAATCCTTCGTTTTATGAGCTTTAAAGTGCTGCGCTAAATTATAGACAAACTGTCTCATATATTTAGTCTGTAAGATATATGTTCCTAGTAGAGTTGCTATAACGGCAAGCACCGCAAACAACAACAACATATCTCTGAAATATAGGGAATCTCAATAGCATCACGTAAAAATACTAAAGGCAACATAATGACTAAAAACATAATGGAAAATACGGTTCGTATTAATACGATTGGTGTACCTTTAGATATGGGTACACCATAACTTTTTAGTACTAGTACTTGTGCTACGGCACCCCCACTTAGCACCAGTTCAGTGTTATAGCATGGCCATAAAATAGTTACTAAAGATAACACGCAGTACCGCTTGGATAGATAGTTTGTAGCCCCCGATTTTAACAAGACGTTGCAAGCGGAGTCCATCAAAATACATACCAGCCGCTAGTGCTACGATTGCCAACAATAAAGATACACTATTAAAAGACGATATAGTTTTTAATGATTCTAAATCGATGGTATAGTAAATGATTCCTATAGATACGGCTAATAACAAGAGAAACATAAAAATGCCTCTCTTCATCATTTTGCTCATATCAAGTCTCCATAATTAATTAGCTCTATACCATGTTGTCTTATATACAATCGGGTATGACTAGAACATAGTGCATGCAACTCATCTTCCCAGTGATATCCCCAATTATAACGCTTACCTAGAATTGTATTATTAATACCAGGATGAACCATCAATTCATGGGTACCAGAATTATTATTTACCTTTTTCAAAATACCCATTAATGATTTTTGATCTATATTTCCGCCATTCACCATTCCCCAGAAGTATTGGGTGGTCAACATATTGTTATTGCGTACTATTGGCCTTGCATTAGCAGCAACAGTTGATAAACCAACTTTACCTAAAAAACGAGTTGGAGAATATATGTAGTTCATAAAGCTTGTAGGTTCTACTCTAATAGCATTTATAGATTTTGCCTGTTCAATCACAATAGGTAAAACCGTAGGTAACACGTGCATATGTTGATGACCGTCAATATGAGTAACCTTTAATCCAGTGTCTGAAATTTGTGTAATCTGTGCATTAATCTCTTTACGTAATTCACTATAATTGATTTTGCCAGAGTAAATGCGTTTTATAAAATCAACATAACTTTCTGGAAAAACACCTTCTGCTGTTACGAGTGAAGGAACTTCAGCTGGATCACATACTGGTTTTAGTCCACCAACTAAAGCAATATGAATACCAATGCCCAACTTAGGGTTTTCTTTTGCCATGCTTACGGCTTCTGTAAAAGCATCTCCTCCTGCTAATAGAGAGGTGCTCGTAATGATACCTGTACGATGACCATCAATGACGGCAGCATTAACCGCACTATGAAGACCAAAGTCATCTGCATTTACTATTAATTTGGACATAGTTATCTTCCTTTTCATTAAAAAAAGGGAGAACTTTGTTCTCCCACAAAGGATATATGTTATTGTACCAAATACAGAGCTATAAAATCAATACAAAAGCCCTCTACTTGTATACTAGTAGAGGACTTTTTATAATGTTATAAATTTTTATAATAAATATAAAATTAAATACATTTTACGAAGCATAAATTATAGGTGTTATGTCCTATATAAATTAATACTATATAAAAAATACAGTAGTATTTATTAGTACGAATTTAACTCATCAATTGCTCTTGAACCTTATACATACATAATGCAGCTGCTACACTTACATTTAATGATTCCATATCTCCATACATAGGAATCATGATGCGATTAGTGCAAAGATTCATCACCTCTGGTGTCACACCATTACCTTCGTTACCTAATACTAACATAGTTCGTTTAGCATAAGTCACAGAATGATAAGGCTCTGAATCTTCTAAAGCTGTAACATAAGTAGTCATATTTGATTCAGCCACAATATCATGTAACATAGACAAAGTAACATCCTCGTATAAAGGTATTTTATGTAAAGCACTCATTGTACTACGTACCGTTTTATCATTAAAAGGATCTACAGTACCTTTCATCAAAAATATACCTTTTACACCTGCCGCAACAGCAGTTCTAATAATGGTACCTAAATTACCAGGATCTTGAACACCATCTAATGTAATATATAGTCCATCCTCGATAGAAACACTTTCAATATTGTGTTTAGGTTTTGATACTATGGCCACAACACCTTGCCCATTTACAGTATTATCTATTTTATCAAACACAGGATCTTGAACTATATACGTATGTACAGATTGTATAGAATCTAAGGTTAATAAATCTAATACATTTTTATCTTGTGCTTTAGACTCACGAATAACAACTGTTTTGACTGCACCAATAGCTGCAATATCACGTATAGATCGGATGCCTTCAACAATATACTCCCCACTTTTTTGACGATTCTTACGCTGACCTAAAGCGATAATGTGCTTTATAGTTTTATTATCTTTCGATTGGATAAATTCCATACTAACTCCCGCTTTGTTGATTACTCCAGAGATTATAAAAGGCACCTTTTGAATTGATAAGTTCTTCAAAAGATCCTTTTTCTATTATTTTACCATATTCCATATACACTATTTTATTAGCATCCTGTACCGTAGAAAGTCGATGAGCAATGCTTACAATGGTTTTGCTACCACGAATATTTTCAATACTAGCTTGAATTTGTTTCTCCGTATGACTATCAATATTGGCTGTAGCCTCATCTAGCAATAAAATAGGTGTATTTCTTATTAGAGTGCGTCCAAATGCCAATAATTGCTTTTGTCCATCAGATAACAAGGAACCTAAATAACCTACAGGTGTATGATAACCCTCTGGCAATTGTTCAATCATACTATCTAAATTTACCTGTTTCGCTGCAGCTACCATATCATCATATGAAATAGAAGTATCAAAAAGTGTTAAGTTATCCTTTATAGAACCTTTAAATAGATACGCTTGCTGGAAAACATACCCCATCAAATGACGCAGTACGGAACTATCATAATTTGCAATATCAATGCCATTGATATAGATTGCTCCCTTAGTAGGCTTATAAAGACCCATTAACAAGGATAATAGCGTTGATTTACCACTACCTGAAGGGCCTACGATGCCTATAAATTCACCAGCCTTAATGCTTAACGTAAAGTCCTCCAATGCGTATACATCGTTATTGTCATAAGAAAACCATACATGTTCAAAGTCAATAGATTCTATATGTTTAAATTCACGAGGAACTTCATTGGCGATTTGACGATCCTCTTCCTCTAATAAAGGAACTAATCTTTCCGCCCCAGCTAATGCACTTTGTAGAGAATTATATTTGTCTGCAATTTCTTTTAATGGTTGAAAAATCGATCCATGTATTGGATGAAAGCAAAAACAGTACCAGCATCGGCCACCGAATCTATTACATTTGTAGTAGTAAAAATTACGATTAGTGCCACAAAGAATAGACCATCTACGAGCGGTCTAAAAATAGAAAATGTTGTTACTTCAAAAAGACCGGCTTCTAAAAAACCTTTATTAACCGTATTGTAACGCTCCTCAATTTCTTTTTCACCGCTATAAGATTTGACAATGACTATGTAGTTTAATAGCTCTTTAATACTCGCATTAGAGGCAGCTACAGAACGGCGAACTTGACGGAATGCTTTACGAGAAAACTTTTGGAATACCCAAATAATTACGCCCATGATTGGTAATAAAATCGTCATGATAATTGCTAACGGTACATTAATAGCATACATGAATCCTAAAATACCGATAATCATTAAGCCGCTACTAGCTAAATTCAATAGTACATCTGTATATAAAGGTGCGCAGTGATTCTACATCATTAGTAATACGAGTTACCCAATTACCAATGGGTAATTTATAAAACTCATCATGGGACTTATGAAGTATCTTTTGAAATACAATGGCACGTATATTATAAATAATCTTTTTGTCCAAAGCTTTTCAAAAAATAATTTTCTATAAATATACATAACACACTACCAATAATAGTAAGACCATATATTACAGCATAATATTCGATAACATTAATATCATTAGTAGCAAAGCCGAGATCAATAACTTGCTTAGTTATATAAGGTCTTAAAAGTAAAAGTATTAAATTGCCGGCTAGCGCAATGGTAGCTAATAATAAAATCCCCAAATAAGGCTTAATATACGCAGTTATATAGGAGAACAAAGCCCAATCATTTTTTAAATTACGCTTTTTCATGATGAGCCCCTCCTTTCTGCGCTTCATATAAGGTGAAATATAAGCCCTTTTTAGCTAATAATTCTTCATGAGTACCTTCTTCTACAATACGGCCCTCATCAAATACAAGGATTTTATCTGCTTTTTCTCTATAACCTCTAAACGCTGTGAAATACATAGAATAGTTTGATCTTTTACATTATTTAAAGTATCTAATATGGTTGTAACTGTTACAGCATCTAAAGCAGAAAAACAATCATCTAGCAATAAATATGGTGCATTTTTGATAGAAACCACGTGCCATATTAATACGTTGCTTTTGACCACCTGATAAATCTTGACCTTCTTCAGCTAACTTATGTAAATCATTGTTTAGCAAATCGCCCAAATCTCTGTATAAATCGGCCTTCTTCGCTGCCACTTCCATAGTTTCATGCATAGGTAACTCTTTACCGAATTTTATATTATCTGAAATGGTAGTACTTAATAAGTAAGATTGAGTTGGTACATAGGCAATGGAATTCCGAAGTTTCGCTAATGGTATATTCTTCAAATCTTGATTGCCAAAATAGATAGATTTTTCAGGACATTCTTGTAATCCAATTAGCAATTTAAATAAAGTACTTTTACCAGAACCTGGTTTACCCACTAACCCGATAAAAGAACCTTTAGGTATGGTGGTTGTCACTTGAGATAATGCATGACCTTTAGAGTTTTCATAATTAAAATCTAAATAGCGAACGTGAATATCTTCAAGGGCTAATACGTCTACACTATCCTCTATTGTTTCAGTGGGCAACTGCATAAAATCCATAATGCGATCTAAGGAGGCTAAACCTTTTTGAACAATTGAAATAAGACCACCAAAACCAATTAACGGGCCTACAATCAACATGATAAACGAGTTGATGGTTACAAATTCACCTATAGTCATTTTGCCTTCTACAGCTAAGTGCCCACAAATAAAGATGCTTATACTAATACAAATGAACGGAGCGATTCTTGTTAATGGTGTTAATATAGCATCTAACAAGGCAACGTCCATATTTTTCTTATAGTTAAGTTTATTGATTTTTTCAAAGGACTTTGAAATGATGCTTTCACGATTAAATGCGCGAATAACATCAATTCCCTGAAATAGTTCTTGCCCAAACTCTGTCATATCACTATATGTAGCTTGAGCACTACGTTGTTTAGCTCTTAATTTTCTACCTAATACAAAGATTGCAACGATAATAAAAAATATAGGTGTCATGATTTTAAAAGCTAACACACCATTTATCTTTTGAATTAAAATTATAGGATCCTACAATGGAATAGAAAATAATATCTACTATTATCATTACACCTAAACCAAGTGCAACGCGTAATGATGTAACATCATTGGTCATAAGCGCCATAACCTTACCTGGCCCATTAGATTCATAATAAGTGGTTTTTACTTGTAAAGCTTGGCTACATAGAATTTCACGAAAAAGATATTCCATACGTCGAATAGAGCCTAATAAGGTTCTACGAGAGATTACCTTTAAAATTGTAATAATGATAAATAACAAAATAAAATAAAAAATATAATTCACTAAACCTTCTTTATTATTGCTCAATGTATCTATGGCATTGCCGATAAATTGAGGTACAAATAAAAAAGCTACATCTATAGCTATCAGCATTGTTAAACCGATGGCATATATCCAACCTTCACGGCGGAAAAATTGCATAAATAAATCTATAGGTTTCATAGACCCTCTCAAATACACTATGTTTTTATAAATATTAGATACATTAAAACTAGTGGAATATAATGAAAAATCGATTTCTAAATCAGTTTATATAAATTAAAGTAATTTTGAGCTTAGTTGTAAATTGAAACTGAACACATAAAAAATCCATATTAGTACAAGTGATAAGATTAGAGTATCAAATTCGCAATCAATCACGAGGTACTAATATGGACTGCTCTAATCTTATCACATCATTGCGTACAAACAAACACTTAAATTTAGAGGAGCGCTTTTATCTTGAAAAACGCCTTCTTGCTGGTGATCCTATCAATACTATTGCCAAGGCATTAGGACGCTCTAGAACTACGATTTATGCTGAGAAAAAGCGTGGAACAGTGGTTCAAATTAGACAAAACAAGGCTGTTCTTATGTATATAGCAGATTGCGGTCAGCTTGCCTATGAAAGAACCCGCCAAGGTTCATTCAACACTTTGAAAGCTATTCTATTGAGCCCTTTTATCTTTGGTTGAAAACAAGGTAAGAGTCGATAAATGGTCCTTAGATGCTGCTGTTGGCTACGCCTTACGTAAGGGTTTGTTTGTACGCAATGAAATGGTGTGTACTAAAACTTTATATAACTACCTTTACCAAGGCATTTTAGGTCTTAAACCAATGGATTTGCCTTGTGTTATTCGCCATTCTCATAAGAAGCGACATAACAGGCAACACAAACGCAAGTTAGGTAAATCCATTGATCTGCGTGATGAATCTGTTGCTACCCGCGAAGAATTTGGTCATTGGGAGCTAGATACGGTCCGAGGAATAAAGAATAAAAGCGATGAAGTAATTGTTTCATTGTTAGAACGCAAGTCTCGCCTATATGTAGCCTTACGTTGTCTATCCGCTAAAGCTGTGGATGTAAAAATGACATTAGAAAATTGGTTGGAGTCTCTTAAGGCCGTTTCCGATGTATCCATGTTATGTAAAACTATTACGGCTGATAATGGCCGTGAATTTGCAGACATAAGTACATTAGAAACAGAGGATTTATCTATTTTCTTTGCTCACCCGTACTCGCCTGGAGAACGCGGTTCAAATGAACGACATAACGGACTATTACGCCGCTTTATCCCAAAAGGAACGCCCATAAAGGCTGTGTCAGAAGAAACGATTCAGCGGGCGTTACATTGGTGCAACAATTTACCCCGTAAGCTGTTGAATTACAAAACGCCTCAAGAAGTCTTCATTGAAGAAGTTAATAAAGTTATGGATTTACAGAGTGTTCAATTTCATATTGCAATTTAAGAAATATATTTTATTATAAAATCACGAATATTGTACTTGTATTTTTTTCGATATATGCTATACTAAATTCATAACCTATTATTGTGATATGAATTAAAGAGGTATTATGAATATTCCATTCTTTACAGATTACCTCATGTTAAGCAATCCACTAAGTATTGGTATTATCGCAGTGTTTGTACTTGCGTTAATTGGTATTTTGTATTGCAACGCAAGCACATCCTTCGGTAATCTCGTTATTATTGGTACTATTGTCGGTGCTATACTTGGTGTAGCAATTCAAGTTATTGCAGGCTTCCCTGATGATCCATCTAAAGTTGTTTATATCAAGGAAAGTACGAAGTGGTTCTCCCTAGTAGGTGGTGGCTTCATCGACTTAATCCGCATGCTTGTTATTCCTATCGTTTTATCTCCATTGTACGTTATTTTGCACATGGAAGCAGGTGCTAATCTTAAGAAGTTAGTAGTGGCAATGGTTTCTACAAACCTTGGCATGGTAGCAGTTTGCTGTGGTTGGCCTTATCTTAGGTAACGCCTTTGGTTTGGGTCAAGGCTTTGATATCGTCGAACTGTAAAAGATTCGTGAAATTAAACCGATGGTTGATACATTCCGTGCTTTGATTCCAAGTAATCCAATTCAAGCAGCTGCTGAAACTAATGTTATTGGCATCGTGGTGTTCGCTATTATCTTAGGTAGCGTAGCTCGTCTATTAAAACAAACTGGCACAAACTCCATGGAGATTTTTACTAAACTGTTTGATGAGCTTCACCAATTGATCTCTTGGGTAGCAGACTTCATCATTGGCCTTATGCCATACGGTGTAGTTGCATTGTTAGCTTCTACATTGGCAACTCGTGGCCTACAAGCTATCCTTGATATGGGCTTATTCGTAGTATTACTTTACGTTGGTATCTTGATTATGTTCGTTGTTCAAGCTATCTTGATTGCTAGCTTTGGTTACAACCCGATTACATACTTCAAGAAAGCGAAAGCTCCATTATTGTTGGCTTTCACATCCCGTTCCTCTATGGGCGTATTGCCGTTAACTGTTGAAACATTGACAAAACGTCTTGGCGTAAATGCAACAACTGCTAATACAGTAGCATCCTTCGGTACTACTGCAGGCATGCAAGGTTGTGCCGGCGTATTCCCAGCACTTGTTGTAGTGTACATTTCTAACGTAGCGAATATTCCATTCGATATGACTATGTACATCATGAGTGTTATCGTTATCGCAATCGGTTCCGTTGGTATCGCAGGCGTTCCTGGTACTGCTACAATGGCTGCATCCGTATCTCTTAGTGGTACAGGCCTTGGTGCGTACTTCACATCTATCAGTCCGATCCTTGCTATCGATCCATTGATCGACATGGGCCGTACATGCTTGAACGTATCCGGTTCCTTAACAAATGCCTCGTAGTAGATAAAATCATGGGTACTATCGATAAAGAGGCTTATAATAACCTAACGAAGGTCGCGTATAATCCTCAAGTGTAGGATATGACCTGAACTAGTTAATCTAGTACCGTTACTATAATTTCAGAACTTAACATAAGAGAACAGCTTTCGGGCTGTTCTTTTGTTCTTAATAGATAATGATTTTAAAAGTAATAATTATTACAGATTGTAAATTATAGTATTAGTATGGCAGATTTAAATTTAGGAGCTTAGCTATAAACATACCTATTCGTGTATGGTATACTAACCATTACAAAGTTATGAATTATGCTTAATAGATATGCCAAGAGGGTAATAATATGATTACACAAGAGTTGAAAGACGATTAATCAGATTATCCAAAGTTTGAAGATATGACGCATAAGTTTTATAAAAGAAATGTCTATCGCAGATTATAAAGGTGAATCCCGCGTTTGGTAGCTACGCGGAACGGTGCTAACTCTAAGTATAGCCGCTGGCGTTTTAATGGAGAGCATGACGCGTGAGCATATGCAGTTTTGGCGGAATCATTCGTAATCATAATTTACTGCGCATTGCACTTTACTGACTGGTCAATGTTTACAATGCATGGTTCTTGTGGTGATACAATACTAAATCTTTTAAAGAGTGTCATGAACATGGTATTTATAATCGTGGTGCTGGTGGTGATAACCCTAATGTGGTGGCCAGTATTCGGGGCATTGATCCTCGAAACCTAGATAGATATTATGCGGCGGCTATTAGCGAGTTCCCTTATGGAGCAAAATATTTTGCATCAAGCTATCGGTATCGAAATGGTTTTGACAGTACGCCACACACTACGTTTAAAGATCTTGGGTTTAATTTAACTAAAATATAATACCTTTGATGTCTATGCTTGCGGTGGACTAGGACCAAACCCTCGCATGGTATTCCTGTGGCTCACGATGTGCAACCTGAGGATGTATTGTATTATATGAAAGCTTGCTTATGGTATTTGCTAATCACGGTAATTTCAAGAACCGTGGTAAAGCTCGTACACGTTACATGCCGGCTGAAAGGTGGAGCCGAAGCTTTCATCAAAACCTATGAAGAAACCTTGGCTATGGTAAAGAGGTAGAACAGCTAAGGATAAATCCTGCTGATTACGCCTATGAAATTACAAAACGGGTAAACGCGACGACTCTGTGGTGAACCATCGTATTTATCGTCAAAAACAAGAAGGCCTTTAATATACCATCCAGTCGGTGGTGATGCAAACGTTGAACATCTCTTATCTGCTCTTGATTATGCAGTGACATTAGACCAAGTTGAAGCTCGTATTGCACCTCATCAATCACTGTATTTCATCAATCTCACCGCTGATGAAGCACGTAAGATCGCAGACTTGACAGATGATAGTGCTATCAATGAATTCCGTCGTTCCGTATCCTGTGTAGGTTCTACGGTATGCCAAATCGGGATGCAAGACTCCAATGGTCTTTTAAAGCAATCTTTACACACCTTTGAAGCGAAGGGGTGATACATTAAAACTCCCTCGTTTACACATCTCTGATGTCCGCACTCCTTGTGGTTACACACCAAATTGGTGAAATTGATTCCACGGCCTGTTAAACTAGTAGATAAAAAGCCTACACTACATCCTTTATGCTAGTTGATGGGATCCGAACGATATGATAACTTTGGCAAAATGGCAGGGCATATCGTGGCTACAAAAATCCCTGAATTTATGGAAGCACTAGCCAATAACTAAACGAAGCCCCAGAACCTGACTTTGGAACCTGGAGAATTACGCATAAAGCGGACTACATGAATCTTATAAAAGCATTTGAGTAAATGCGCCTTCTTGTGATGATGGGGCCCCACCATAAGCTGTAGTTAAGTCTTTGTTATGGGCCCTGTTTCCACGACAACTCAATTAGTAAAAACTAGGTATCTCCTTGCTCCGTCCTTCGTAAAGTCGCGAAATACCTAGTTTTATTTTTATAACACCTACTGTTAACCAGTCCCATAGCAAGCGACTAATAGCCCACCATATATTGCTGATTCCTCATCACAAGCTACATTAGATATTTACTCAATCTGCTTTTGGTGGGCGGGAAGCGAAAACTAGGTATCTCCGCTTCGTCCCTTCGTAAAGTCGCTGCAGAAATACCTAGTTTTATTTTTATAACACCTACTATGAATTAGTCCCATAGCAAGCGACTAATCTCCTTCTATGTATTGATTCCATCATAAGCTTTCAGCATCTATTTACTCAATCTGCTTTTGGTGGGGGATGGAGGGCATGGCGCCACTACTATAAAGTTTTTTATAGGAATTAATCAGGTTATCTAGGGGTTACGTATTTAATGGTCGATATACCTATTTTGATGGGACGTCTTTATAAATATAGTAATAAAAAAGTACCAATATACTTGTGCAGCGACTTTGCGAAGAACGGAGCAAGCAAGTATATTGGTACTTTTTTTACTAGGTTGTCGAAATGTAACGGGGCCCCATCAAAATAGGTTGGTTGATTTTCAAAAGAGTACGTCGCCTAGATAACCCTTGATTAATTGTGTTATAATAAATTTTATAGTAGTTTTTGGAGGATTTATCAGATGTTATTTACCGTCAATACAGAAGTCTGTACACGATGCGGCCTTTGCGTAGCTGACTGTCCGACAGGATTGCTGGTGATGTCCGATGATGGGCCTGTAACTGGCAAAGGAGGTTGTATCTCTTGTGGGCATTGTATTTCCGTATGCCCCACACTTGCTCTCGACAGCGACTTGACACCGCGTAAGGAGCAAATCGATATTACACAGGAGCCTAAGTTAACGCCGAGCAAGCTGAGTTATTTTACGCAGCCGTCGCTCTATTCGTAATTATCAAAATAAACCAGTTCCTGCTGAGCTTATTCGCAAGGTATTAAACGTTGCGAGAATGGCTCCAACAGCGACTAATACACAAGGTATTTCCTATATCGTAGTACGGGATAAACAAAATTGCGCCGCATTGCAGATCTCGTTCTTGAGTGGATGCACTTAGCTGCAAAACAGCACCTATCATGCGTCTGTATGCTCGTGCTGCTCAAGCGGAAGTAGATAAAGGCAAGGAATACATCTTGCGCGATGCGCCAGCTCTCGTAGTTGCAATCGGTTCTAAAAAAGATATTCATCGCACTCATGATAGCGGGCACTCTTGCTTGTCTTATGCAGAGCTTTATGCACCAACTTTAGGTCTTGGTAATTTGTTGGGCAGTTCTTTGAACATGCAGGCGAAGCAGAATACGAACCATTGTTGGAGCTTTTAGGTGTACCGAGGATAAGATTATCGCTGGTGCCATCTTGATGGGCTATCAACGCGTTCGTTATCGCAATATCGTGGAACGTCAACCACTAGATGTTACCTTCGATACGGAAGAATAAAATAAAAGCGATACTCTAAATTAATTAGGGTATCGCTTTTTGGCATTATAATAAAAGAACCGACCTCTAGTTTGATAGAAATCGGTTCTTGTTTATTTAGTTTGCAGATGTAATGGTACCTTTGAAAGTATCATTGATGAATTGTTTGATGGCATCAGATTTGTAGATGTCTGCAATTTTGTATGTTTCGTTGTCTTTGTCTTGTTCACGAACAGTAATCATAACCGCTAAAGGCTCATCTTTAGGTTCTAAGAAGAAACCTTGTTTCTCTACGTTAAGACCAGCGCTTTGAACGTAGTTCATAGGAATCGCTACTACAACGTCATCTAGGCTACGAGGCAATTGAGCTGCTTCTAACTCTTGGATTTGAAGATTTTTAGGGTTAGATGTAATATCTGCTACAGTTGCTTTGAAGCCAACGCCGTCTTCAAAGTAATAAGACCTGCTTTAGCCATTAGTGCAAGACCACGACCACCATTAGTTGGATCGTTTGGAATCGCTACGATGGAGCCTTCGGAACGTCAGCCGCACTATGTACAGAGTTACTGTATAAACCCATTGGCATCAAAATAGTTTTGCCAATAGCTACTAATTTGGAACCGTTTTGTTTGTTAAAGTTTTCCATGAATGGTACGTGTTGATACGCATTTAATTGAATGTCACCATCAGCGAGAGCTTTATCTGGTGTTACATAATCGGAGAACTCTACTACTTTGTCGATAACCTTGTTTTTAGCCTCTTTGGCAACTGCTTCAGCTACTTGAGCATGAGGACCTGCAGTAGCACCGATTTTACTTCTTTAGGCGTTTGGCCTGCTTGATTAGTATTGTTGCTGCAACCAGCGATGGCGAATGCAAGTAACCAACGAGGAGAGGGGCAATAAATTTTTAATTTCATAATAACATCCCTTTCTACAACATATGTAATGTAAATATCCTATCATGTGAGTTGGATTTTGTATATAGAGAAATACATATAAGTTAGCTATAGATTAAAGTTATATACCTTAGCATGTAATTAGCACGTAAATTATGTAATTAACACATAAATTATGTAATTAACACGTAAATTATGATACCGATACTGATAGCTGGCTAAATATAAATAGGTAATTATAATAATAGCTTTAGCATATCTAAAAATATCGAAAATGGTATAATATAATCAATAAGTTTTATACAACTTAATTTAAATGTTACAGTTTAATATATACATTATAATTTAGTATTAGTATTACAATTACAATTACAATACAATTTAATATAAGTATTACAATTAATTTAACTGTGGATCTAGGTCTATATAGGAGGCTACCATGTTTAACTTTGATTTTTATAATCCAACCCATATCGTATTCGGTAAAGACCGTTTAGATGAATTAGATGCATTGGTACCAAAGGATGCAAAGGTGCTTATTACCTATGGTGGTGGCTCTGCAGTGCGCAGTGGCCTTATTGACCGTATTGTGAAAGCTCTTGGTAATCGCAAGGTAGAACAATTCGGCGGTATTGAGCCAAACCCATCTCTTGAAACGTGTGAACGTGCGGTAGCTTTCATTAAAGAACATGGAGTAGATTTCGTTCTCGCTGTAGGCGGCGGCTCTGTAGTAGACGCTACAAAACTTATCGTTATGGGTGCTACTTATGATGGTCCTGTCATTGAAGTTATGAAAGCTGGTGTACCAGAGGTTCCAGTGGAAATGGTGCCAAATCCATTGCCTTTTGGTACAGTTATGACTCTTCCTGCCACAGGTTCCGAAATGAACAATGGTGCCGTTATTACTTATGGTGATGGTAAATATCCAGTATTCAGTAGCTTAGTATTCCCTAAGTTCTCCATGCTTGATCCAACATTGACTTTCACATTACCTGAAAAACAAGTTAAAAATGGGGTTATTGATACCTTTGTGCATACTACAGAGCAATATTTAACATATCCTGTAGAGGGCCGTATTCAAGACCGTTTCAGCGAAGGCATTTTGAAAACTATGATTGAAATCGGCAAAGAAACGGTAGAAAATCCAGAAAACTACGATATTCGTGCTAACCACGCATGTGGGCTTCTACCTTGGCATTAAATGGTTTGATTGGTGCCGGCGTGCCACAAGACTGGGCAACACATCTTATCGGTCATGAGTTAACTGCGGCGTACCATCTTGATCACGGTATTACATTAGCTATTGTATTACCTGCATTATTAGAAGTGAAAAAAGCAGACAAGCTTGAAAAATTGGCACAATATGCTACTCGTGTATGGCATATTACAGAAGGCACAACAGAGGAAAAAGCAGAGAAGGCTATCGCTAAAACGCGTGAATTCTTCGAGTCCCTTGGTGTATCTACGCATTTGAAAGACTATGGTCTAGGCGAAGAAGCAGTTGATAAAATTGTGAAACAATTGGAAGACCATGGTATGACTAGACTTGGTGAAAAAGGCGATGTAACACCAGAAGTAGCTCGTGAAATTTTAATGCGCGCTTTATAATACATTTGGTTAAAGCCATCAAAATTTGACACTAATTATATACAATGTATAATATAATAGCTTATATAAAAGACACCATATGGTGTCTTTTATTATTGTTCAAATTAGTTTTATCGTCTAGAGAGTACTAAGATTAGTTTTGACTAACGTTTACATAATATATAATGTATGATTTCGAAAGGAGAAAATCCTTTGAGTGACATAAAGCATCGAAGTGCCTTTTCTTTTGCGCTTCCTATTATGATTCCTATGGGGCTCAGCTTCTTCTTCCTTGGATTAGGGTTTGGCTTGTATGCTACCAGTCAGGGATTACCTTGGTGGACCGCCCCTGTTTTGGCTAGTACAATTTTTGCAGGCTCTATGGAGTTCGTAACTATTGGGCTGTTGATGGCGGGCTTTGATCCTGTAAATGCTTTCATGCTGACCTTGTTTGTTAATGGGCGCCATTTTTTCTATGGTTTATCTGCATTACAGAGATATGTGAATATGGGATGGAAATGGTTCCCTACCGTAGCCTGGATGTGTGACGAAAGCTTTGCAATTAATGTATCTACGAAGTTGCCCGATGATGTGGATGAAAAATGGTTCTACTTCCATGTATCGTGGCTTAATTATACCTTTTGGGTGGTGAGTACCTTTGTAGGGGATTGTTTGGTGATTTATTAGCATCTGTAGATTTGCGTGGTATTGGTTTTGTGCTACCTGGCTTATTTATTGTTATATTCCTCTTGAAATGTTATTTAATGCTAAAATTAATAATATTCGAGGCTTTGGTGCTGTTGGAGCCGTTGTAGCCTAGCCATGCTTCTGTTGACGGGAAAATCCTTGTTTATGCTTGCCTCTATGGGGTGTATGCTCATAGTATGTTATATTGCGTATAATGGGGAGGTGTACATCTTGACTAGTTTTGAAATGGTTATGACCGTTGCTATTGTCGTAGCAGCTACATTACTTACACGTTTCTCCGCTTTTCTTATATTTCCACCTGGTAAAAAGGCACCAGATTTTGTACAGTATTTAGGTAAGGCATTGCCTGCAGCTGTTATGGGTATGCTTGTTGTATATACCTTTAAAGATACAATTGTGCTTTCCTATCCTTATGGCATCCCAGAACTTATTGCTTTATTAGTAACCGTTGGCATGCACCTATGGAAGCGAAATATGTTCATGTCTATTGGGGGCACTGTAGTGTACATGATACTTATACAAGCCGTATTTAATGTGCCTAAATAAATTACAATAAAATAAACCACTTATATCTAACCTTTTTAGGCAGAGATATAAGTGGTTTTCTTTTTATCTTAGTTGTAATAATCTTTCTAGACCTGGTGCGGTGTGGTGATCTTCCAAGAAGTCTTGTTGATCTAATAATTCCATAACGTCCATGTCGATGTTAGTAAGCTTGAAGTCGAATACATCAAAGTTAGCTTCCATATGGCTTACAGTATTTGCCTTTGGCAATGGAATGATGCCTCGTTGGATATGCCAACGTAAGATGATTTGGTGTTTTGTGACACCGTATTTTTCGGCCAAGCTTTTAATGATCGGGTGGTCGAAAAATCGGTTGGCGATCACGAGTAAATGGAGACCACGCCATGCCGACTACTTGATGTTTACGCATTAATTGTAATAAGGACTGACGTTGGTTAAACGGGTGGCACTCAATCTGGTTCACTACAGGTTTTACATTACAGTGGTATAGCAAGTCGATGAGGCGATCTTCGTAAAAGTTAGAGAGTCCTAGGCCACGCAATACGTTTTGGTCGTATAACTCCTCCATAGCACGCCATGAGCCGTAGTAATCGCCCAAAGGTTGGTGTACGAGCATGATGTCGATATAATTAGTGGCTAATTTTTTTAGAGAGCTTTCAACAGCGCGCATCGTATTATCATAGCCTGCATCGGTGTGCCAAATTTTGTAGTAATAATAATATCTGTACGATTAACACCAGATGTTTTGATACCTCTGCCAACGGCTTCTTCGTTGCCATAGTAAGCAGCCGTATCGAGCAAGCGGTAACCTACGCCAAGTGCATTAGCAACGGCTTGCTCCGTTTCTCCTTCGGTACCAGTTTTGTAAGTGCCATAACCGATAGAGGGAATAAAGCTACCATTATTTAATATTCTAAAGTCCATCCGTTCTTCCATGAGAACCTCCGTTATATTCATAAATTAAAGAAATTAGCTTTCATATAATTCTAATTGATTTTATGATATACTAAGGTATTGATAAAAATCAATATGATAGGAAGTGACAGAATGAAAATCAATCGTTTATGTTCTGTAATTGCTATGCTTAGTGTTATGATAATGGTGCTGGCCATTGCGGGTTGCGGTACAAAAACTGTATCCGTTACTGACGTAACATACAAGGATATGCCGTTGCAGATACATAATGACGCCAATGTAAGCCCTTAATAAGGCGACAGTAACGCCGACCTTAACAGGGCAGGTCGTATATGCTGTGAAAGTAGGCGACCAAGTACAGCAAGGCCAAACCTTGGCAACTGTAGATACAGCGGCTTTACAACAACAGCTGGCATCCTTACAAGGTCAGTTAGCGCAAGCTCAATCGCAATCATATGCGACATCTGTGACGACTACGACGGCGGCGTCCGTAGATAGTGCTCAATTAGCACAGGCCCGGAAAATGCGCGAAGCGGGCATGATTACAAAGAATATGATCGCATTGTGGAACGATCTCAACCACAAACTACGACAGTAACAACTGGTGGTGGCGGTGGCGCTAATGTAGCAGCTATCGAAGCACAAATCGCTCAAGTATCGGCACAAATGGCTGCATCCACAATTGTAGCCCTATAGCAGGTACGGTGACGGCTATCTATAACGAAGACCGTCAAATGGCGATTGCAGATCGTCCGTTTATGATGATACAACAAACTACACCGATGGTAGCATCTCTTAGCATCCCTCGTGATGCTGCGATGAAACTGGGCACACCGGAGGCGAAAATGGCATGAAAGTGCCCTCAAGGTGGCTGAACAAGAACTACCAGGTGAATTAACTTACGTAGATATTACGCAACCTGAAACGGTGCCTAGTGTATTGGGAAAGCAACTTTCAACAATGACAAAGGCCTCATTAAGGCTGGCGAAATCTATACACTCGTTATCGAATCTAATGAAAGCAAAATGTTGACCGTTTCATCTAAGGCGGTTCGCGAAAACCAAGACGGCAAATACGTATATGTATTGACTGAAAATAATACAGTTGACGTACGTGTCGTTGAGGTCGGTATGACAGAAGACGATGATGTAGCAATTATTTCTGGTCTAAACGCAGGCGACAAGGTTATCACAACTGATGGAACCTTTGTGTTAGGCGAATCTGTAAAATTGTAATTGCGAACCATAAGGTTCTATACTAGAGTTTTAATGTATGTTGAATGCATGATGGCAAGAAAACTTTCACACACTGATCAACCTCGTAAGAGGAATCTGATAGGAGGGATTATTATTTTAGAATTTAAACGTTTTGAACTAAGAGACAAACCATTAATCGATAAATATTTTGAACAACATCATTATGAAGCATCTGATAACTGTTTCACTACATTGTTTATGTGGCAAGATCCGTACGGCATCCGTTGGGCTGAAGAAAATGGCGTGTTATACATTCAAGGTGGCGGTAAGCGTGAACCATTCCTATTGCCTCCGTTTGCTGGTAAAGATGCAAAGTTCCTTGATGGTTTGTTACGCGCTAAAGAATGGTTCGTAGAAAATAATTTGCCATTCCGTTTCAAAGGTATTAGCAAAGTTGTAAAAGAGCGTATGGAAGACCTTTGTCCTGGTCGCTATGAGTTCACCCCTGACCGCGATAACTACGAATACATTTACAAATCTGAAGATCTTATCAACTTATCTGGTAAGAAGTTCCGTCAAAAGAAAAATCATTTGAACCAATTCCGCATGCAATATTCTAACTATGAATATATGCCAATCACTGAAGATATCATTCCATTGTGTCGCGAAACAGCAGCATCTTGGGTAGAGACTCATCATGAAGAAGGTATCGAAGACGAATTAGTAGCAATCAATTTGTTGTTCGATAACTGGGACGCACTAGGGCTTAAAGGTGGCGCCATCAAATTGTTTGGCCGCGTTGAAGCTTTCAGTATCGGTGAATTATTGAATGATAAAATGGCGTTGATTCACATTGAAAAAGGCAAATCCAGATATCCGTGGTTTGTACCAAGCGATTAACAATGAATTCATTCGTCATGAATTTAGCGAAGTTGAATTCATCAACCGTGAAGAAGATATGGGATTGCCTGGCTTCGCCAAGCAAAAGAATCTTACAATCCAGATCATTTTGCTGAAAAATATGACGCAGTATATGCTAATGAAGCAGATAATGCAACAGGTGGTAAATAAAAATCTGAGCTATGAAGTCGATGCGCTTCATAGCTCATTTTTGTTATAATAGAAGTGTTAGCCTATCTATTTGTATGTAAATTGCGTATCATCATGGCGATGCGATGCGATGCGATGCGATGCGATGCGATGCGATGCGATGCGATGCGATGCGATGCGATGCGATAGATAGAGGCCTTTATGACATAACGAGGACATAATTATGGAATTTAGAATTGCGACGGCTCAAGATACGCCTCATGTGGAAAATCTATGGGCGTACTGCTTTGAACCAAAGGAAGATCCATTCTTCCAATATTATTTTACAAATTGCTATGAACCGAACATACAATGGTTGGTCTAGAACAAGACCAGTTGTTAAGTACAGTTCATTTGCGTCAATATAATCTTAATGTACGCGGTGCCGTACTGCCTACAAGTTATATGGTAGGTGTTGCTACACATCCGGCAGCACGCCGTGGAGGTGTAGGTGGTGCGTTGTTGACTGCTACATTAGAGGAACTTCGTAAGCGCGGTCAAGCCATGACGATTTTGATGCCCTCTAAAGCGGCTTTTTACCAACAATATGGTTGGGAACTCTATGCTCATCAATGGGTGAACACCATGTCTCTTGAAGACTTGCGCCCTATGACGGATAAATCTTTGAGCTTTGGCTTGCTTAATAGCGTAGACCAATGGACCTTGCTGATCCAGTGTATAAAGCGTATACAGCGCGTTTATCTGGTTATGCAGAGCGCGGTGAAAAGGAATGGAAACGCTTGTTTGGCAGCTTTGCAGAAGGTGTAAACATTGCTGTTGTTCGCAATGATGAAAGTATTATCGAAGGGTATGCTGTATATCGCTTAGGCCAACCTGAAATCCCTGTTTCTGAATTAGTGTATACTACACGCCGTGCACAACGGGCATTGCTCAATTACTTCTACAATCATCGCTCCCAAGGCACTTCTATCCGTTGGAATGAAGGTCTTCACGATACATACTATCGTTTCTATCCAGATGGTAAAAGCGGCCATGCCACTATGCCGTATATGATGAGTCGTATTGTTGATGTGAAAGCGGCTCTTGAAGCGATTCCTGTAAATCCAGAGGCATTGATGATGCCTATTACTTTGACCTTTGGCGTTAAAGATAGCCTTTGTGCATGGAATGAAGGTCGCTACGAAGTACAATACGGCGGTGCATTAACGCCAACTGTTAAGAAAGTATCTGATACGCTTGAAGATGAAGTAGATCTTACTGTTGAAGTGGGCGCTTTGAGCCAACTTTGATGGGCACATTAACAGCACGGGATCTTGCCTTTGAAGGTAAACTTTCGGTCGGGGAAGAATGGTTAGATTATTTCGATATCCTCTATCCTGAACAAAAAACATATATTAACGAGTGGTGGTAATATGAGCTGGAAAACATATACGGTAAAAGAACCGACAGAATTAACAGTCTCTAAATATGTAAAGGAACGATTTTCTCTATCCTCTCGAGACATCCAAATGATGTTCCGTAAGAAACGGGTAAAAGTAAATAGCCGTGTAGCCCATTCTCAGCGGTCCCTCAAAAAAGGTGATGTCTTAACATTGGAACTGCCACAGGATAAGGATTATGGCGTAGATGTAGAAAAGGGGCCTATTACCGTTCTCTACGAAGATGCTCATACCTTGGTGGTTAATAGGATCCTTTATGCTCGTTCATCCAGCAGGTCAAACAAAGTCTTGTACATTGAGCAACTATGTGGCAGGTTATTATGCGAAAAAGGGCGTAGTCCATAAGGTGCGCCCTGTGCATCGCCTTGACCGCGACACATCGGGTTGCATTCTCTTTGGCAAAACTAAGGAAGCGCAGCAGTACTACACAGATGAACTACAAGCTGGTCGTATCGATCGCATCTATACTGGCCTTGTAGAAGGTCGCATTGACTCAGATGGTGTTGTCGACGCGCCTATCGGTGTAGATCCCGTATTTGATAACCGCCGTGTCATCGATGAATTTGGTCAACCGGCACAAACTGAATATACCGTTCTTAGTCATGATGGGGCTCATACTTTACTGCGATTTAAATTGCTCACAGGTCGAACTCATCAAATTCGTGTACACATGGAGCACATTGGACATCCTATCGTTGGCGACGCTATGTATGGCACACGTAACAAACCTTACACACGTCAATGCTTGCATGCATCGGAATTAACCTTTGTGCCTTATGGTGAGGATGAGCCTATGACGGTAACCTGTGAAGTAGGGTACGACTTTGGTCGTGAAAAATAGTAATTGCTTTTATAAGTAGCATCAACTATAATCTACATGATGATGTGGTCATAGAGCATGCCACGTAAAATAAAGAAAGCTCAATCGCTAGATTTGGACATAGAGCGTGCCACGAAAAACAAAAAAAGCTCAATCGCTAGATGTGGACATAGAGCGTGCCACGAAAAACAAAAAAAGCTCAATCGATGATAAACAAATATAGCTATTGATGATTGTGTATTCTTGTATACAAAAAACAATAGTGATAAAAACGCATAGTCTATGCATCAAAAGCATAGACTATGTTTTTTTTATATTTTCAATTCACAGAGGACAGGTGTATACTATGCGTAGACATAAAATTCTATAGACTATAAAGTTTATGATTTTATCATGAAATAGTTTGTTAGTTATACTTTCACCAAGCCCGAACGGAACGATGCCGCAGCGCTTGGGATGATCAAGTGATATGAAGGAGTGCACGTTATGGATATGAATCAGAGCACAATTGAGCAACAACGTCTAGATCAAGCTAGACTCGAAGCCAATGGTATGTACAGCAGTCAATTTGAAAAGGATGCGTGCGGCATGGGCTTTGTCGTTAATATTAAGGGTAAAAAATCCCATGATATTATCGATGACGGTTTGCGTATTTTAGAGCGTCTTGAGCACCGCGGTGGTGCAGGCGCCGACAAGGACACAGGGGATGGTGCCGGTATTTTGGTACAAATTCCACATGAGTTCTTTAAGCGCGAATGCGAAGTGCTTGGCATTAACTTGCCTTCCGCTGGTGATTACGGCGTAGGTATGGTCTTTGCCCATAAATATGAAAGTCTCCGTAACGAGCAAAAACGCATTTTTGAAGAGGTTGTTCGCGAAGAAGGCCAAGTTGTTCTCGGCTGGCGTGAAGTACCAGTTGATGGTACAAAGGTTGGTCAAGAGGCGGCTGCTATTCGCCCTTGGATGATTCAAATCCTCATCGGTAAAGGTCCAGATGTAACGAATAATAAAGAATTCGAACGTAAATTGTACATCATCCGTAAATTGGCTGAAAAACGCATCATTCCGTTGAGCAAGGAATTATCTAGCGATTTTTATATCGCATCTTTGTCTTCTAAGACAATCGTATATAAAGGTATGTTAACACCTGGTCAATTGCGTGACTTCTACCTTGATTTGAGCGACCTTGACTTTACATCTGCATTGGCTATGGTTCACTCCCGTTTCAGTACGAATACATTCCCAAGTTGGGCTCGGGCGCATCCTAACCGTTTCTTAGTGCATAATGGTGAAATCAACACTATTCGCGGTAACGTAAACTGGATCAATGCTCGTGAAGGTAAAGCAGAATCTCCATTATTCCCAGATATTAAAAAGGTATTCCCTGTAGTAGATGACAGCGGTTCTGACTCTGCTATGTTCGACAACACTTTGGAATTCTTGCACATGACAGGTCGTTCCTTGCCTCATGCAATCATGATGATGATCCCTGAACCTTGGGAACGCAACAATCTCATGAGCCAAGAAAAACATGACTTTCTACGAGTTCAATAGCTTCATGATGGAACCATGGTATGGTCCTGCCGCTATGGGCTTCCTGATGGTACTGTTATTGGTGGCGTACTTGATCGTAATGGTTTGCGTCCTGCTCGTTACTATGTAACAACTGATGATCGCGTTATCATGGCGTCCGAAGTGGGTGTTGTAAACGAAAATGCTGAAAATATTCGTGCTAAAGGTCGTTTGGAACCTGGTAAAATGCTGCTCATCGATACTGAGGAACAACGCATTATCTCCGACGGGGAAATCAAGCAACGCGTAGCTACTGACTTGCCGTATGATGAATGGGTAAAAGAGCACGTTATTCACTTGTCTGAAATTACACAAGCTGATGAAAGTGACATTCCAAAAGTTGAAGATTTATTCAAAAATCAACAAGCCTTTGGTTATACTCAAGAGGACCTTGTACGTATGATCGTACCTATGGCAAAGGATGGTAAAGATCCTGTAGGCGCTATGGGTGCCGATGCTCCACTTGCTATCTTGTCCGATAAACCACAATTGTTATATAGCTACTTCAAGCAAATGTTCGCCCAAGTAACAAATCCTCCAATCGATTCCATTCGGGAGGAAATGGTTACATCTACGCGCGTTATGCTTGGTAACTCTGGTAACTTAACAGATCCAAACAAAGCTGGTACTTATGCGTTATCCATGCGTACACCAATTCTTACAAATCAAGAATTGGCATCTATCAAGGCTCTAGACTGCCGTCGCATGAAATCCGTTACATTGCCAATCCTCTTCGATCCAACTAAGGGCGCTGAAGGCTTACGTGATGCGTTAAATGAATTATGTGAAAAAGCAGAAGAGGCAGCACGTACAGAACAAAATGTATTGATTTTATCCGACCGTGGCGTCGATGAAAATCATGCACCAATTCCAGCATTGTTGGCTGTAGCGGCTGTTCATAATCACTTGATCAATAAAGTGTTGCGCACAGAAATCGGTCTTATTCTCGAATCTGGTGAGCCACGCGAAGTCCATCACTTCTGTACATTAATTGGTTATGGTGTAACAGCTATCAACCCATACTTAGCACTTGAAACAGTACGCGACTTACAAGCTCGTAAACGCCTGGGCGATATTACGGTTGAAGAAGCTGAAAAGAACTATATCAAAGCAGCTGTAGGCGGCATCATGAAGGTTATGTCCAAAATGGGGATTTCCACAGTTCGCTCCTACCATGGCGCACAAATCTTTGAAGCTTTGGGCTTGAATACTAACTTCATCAACAAGTTCTTCGTAAATACGCCAACACGTATCGGTGGTATCGGTCTTGGCGGTGTAGCACACGAAGCATTAGCTCGTTACGAACGTGCTTTCAAATCCGACGAAACTGTACTCGAACCAGGCGGTTGGTATGGTCCTGTAAAAGATGGGGAAGAGCATTTGTTTAACCCTAAGACGATTGATTTGTTACAAGAATCCCTTATCAATGGCGACTATGCTAAATATAAAGAGTATTCTAAAGCTATTCGCAATGATTACCATGTTACATTGCGTTCCTTGATGGAATTGAACTACCCAGTAGGTGGCGGCATTCCTATTGAAGAGGTTGAATCTGAAGAATCTATCGTAAAACGCTTTAAAGCGGGTGCTATGAGTTATGGTGCCATCAGTAAAGAGGCGCATGAAGCGATTGCTATCGCTATGAACCGCCTTGGCTCTACATCTAACTCTGGTGAAGGCGGCGAAGATGTAGCTCGCTTCAAACCATTGCCAAACGGCGATAGCCTAAACTCCGAAGTAAAACAGATCGCCTCTGGTCGTTTTGGTGTAACTGCGAACTACCTCATCCACGCAAAAGAATTGCAAATTAAATGTGCTCAAGGTGCTAAACCAGGTGAAGGTGGTCAATTGCCAGGTAAAAAGGTGTACCCTGAAATCGCCAAAGCACGTCACTCTACTCCAGGGGTTGAGCTCGTATCTCCACCACCTCATCACGATATTTACTCCATCGAAGATTTGGCTGAGTTGATTTACGATTTGAAATGCATCAATAAAGATGCACGTATTTCCGTTAAGTTAACCTCTGAAGCTGGCGTTGGTACTATCGCTGCCGGCGTTGCGAAAGCAAAAGCAGACAATATCTTGATCTCTGGTTACGACGGTGGTACAGGTGCGGCAGGCCGTACGTCTGTAAAACACGCTGGGGTGCCTTGGGAATTAGGTTTGTCCGAAACGCATCAAACATTGATGCTCAACAGATTGCGTGACCGCGTTCAATTAGAAGTAGACTCCAAGTTGATGACCGGTTTCGACGTAGCAGTAGCAGCTATGCTAGGTGCTGAGCTGTTCGGCTTCGGTACATTGCCACTCGTTGCAGTAGGCTGTAAAATGGCTCGTGTATGTAACCTCAACACATGTCCTTATGGCGTAGCTACACAAGATGAAAAATTGCGTGCCCGCTTTACAGGTAAACCTGAGTATGTAGAAAATTTGATGATCTTCATCGCTCGTGAATTGCGCGAAATTATGGCTCGCTTAGGTATTCGCTCTGTAGCGGAACTCGTTGGCCGTATTGACCTTGTTCGTCAAAAATCTCAAGACGATAATTTCAAATTGTCTCGCGTTGACCTTAAACGCGTTTTGTTCCGTCCATACATCGACTCCTCTGTAGGTCACATGCACACTGTTGACCAAGATCACGAATTGGAACGCACATTGGATATGACCAAACTCTTACGTATGTGTCGTCCTGCTATTGAGGATCAAAAACCTATTCGCGCTAAATTGGCTATTACAAACATTAACCGTGTTGTAGGTACTTTGGTTGGCTCTGAGGTGACTCGTCGTTATGGTGAAAGCGGCTTGCCAGATAACACAATCAAGTTAAACTTTGAAGGCTCTGCAGGCCAATCCTTCGGTGCTTTCATCTAAAGGCATGACTTTAGAACTCGAAGGCGATGCGAACGATTACCTCGGTAAAGGTTTGTCTGGTGGTACTATCACTGTATATCCTCCTAAAGATTCTATCTTTGAAGCTGACGAAAACATCCTTATCGGTAATGTTGCCTTCTATGGCGCTACTTCTGGTACATCCTACATCAACGGTGTAGCCGGTGAACGTTTTGCTGTTCGTAACAGTGGTATCACTGCTGTTGTAGAAGGTGTAGGCGATCATGGTTGTGAATACATGACTGTGGCGAAGTTCTTGTACTCGGTAAAATCGGCCGTAACTTTGCAGCAGGTATGTCCGGTGGCTATTCGTATATCCTCGATTGTGATGAGCGCTATGTAAATACAGGTCTCGTAGAACTACGTCCTGCTAACTCTGAAGCTGATCTTAAACGCATTAAAGAATTAGTAGAACAACACGTATTGCATACGAACTCCGCTAAAGGCCGTCACATTCTAGAAAACTGGAATAACTTTGTAAATAGATTCACAAAAGTTGTACCAGTAGCATATGAAGAAATGCACGATGCTATTGAACGCTTCAAAGCACAAGGATTATCCTTGGAAGAAGCACAATTAGCTGCATTCAAAGAAAAATATGCTTAATTCCTTATGTTTTCTCTGATAATTATAAACCTTTAATTGTTGTTAATATCCTGAAGTAAATCTATCGATTTATTAGAAAAACGCTTTAACGGCAAATGGAGAGTAAAATTCTATTGTATGTTAGGCGTTTTTTATAGTTTGTATTAGAGGTATAAAAAGAATATTTCACTATTAACCTCAAAGTTTGACTTAATTAGAATATTATTTATTTGGAAATCTTTTATAGAAAACTTAGTTCATTATTTATATAATATTGTTAAAGTGAATTTGATATAGATAATATCGGTTCGCCATATTATTTTAATATTAACATCTATAATAATATCCAATAGCTTAATTGTAGAATGAAATTGAACACATAAAAAATCCGTATTAGTACAAGTGATAAGATTAGAGTATCAAATTCGCAATCAATCACGAGGTACTAATATGGACTGCTTAATCTTATCACATCATTGCGCACAAACAAACACTTAAATTTAGAGGAGCGCTTTTATCTTGAAAACGCCTTCTTGCTGGATCCTATCAATACTATTGCCAAGGCATTAGGACGCTCTAGAACTACGATTTATACTGAGAAAAAGCGTGGAACAGTGGTTCAAATTAAACAAAACAAGGCTGTTCTATGTATATAGCAGATTGCGGTCAGTTTGCCCTATGAAAGAACCCGCCAAGGTTCTTTCAACACTTTGAAAGCAGGTTCTATTGAGCCCTTTTATCTTGGGTTGAAAACAAGGTAAGAGTCGATAAATGGTCCTTAGATGCTGCTGTTGGCTACGCCTGTAAGGGTTTGTTTGTACGCAATGAAATGGTGTGTACTAAAACTTTTTATATAACTACCTTTACCAAGGCATTTTAGGACTTAAACCAATGGATTTGCCTTGTGTTATTCGCCATTCTCATAAGAAGCGACATAACAGGCAACACAAACGCAAGTTAGGTAAATCCATCGATCTGCGGATGAATCTGTTGCTACCCGCGAAGAATTTGGTCATTGGGAGCTAGATACGGTCCGAGGAATAAAGAATAAAAGCGATGAAGTAATTGTTTCATTGTTAGAACGCAAGTCTCGCCTATATGTAGCCTTTACGTTGTCTATCCGCTAAAGCTGTGGATGTAAAATGACATTAGAAAAATTGGTTGGAAGGCCGTTTCCGATGTATCCATGTTATAAAACTATTACGGCTGATAATGGCCGTGAATTTGCAGACATAAGTCCATTAGAAACAGAGGATTTATCCATTTTCTTTGCTCACCCGTACTCGCCCGGAGAACGCGGTTCAAAATGAACGACATAACGGCCTATTACGCCGCTTTATCCCAAAAGGAACGCCCATAAAGGCTGTGTCAGAAGAAACGATTCAGCGGGCGTTACATTGGTGCAACAATTTACCCCGAAAGCTGTTGAATTACAAAACGCCTCAAGAAGTCTCTATTGAAGAAGTTAATAAAGTTATGGATTTTACAGAGTGTTCAATTTCATATTGCAATTTAGATAATATCCAATAATATTGGCATATTATTGTTAAATTTATATATTTTAAGGTTTTACTAAAGTTAGCAGAAATAGAGGTGCTATAATGGCATTAGTTGCAATTGATTTGTTTTGTGGTGCTGGAGGAACAACAAAGGGGCTGTGCTCTGTAGGATAGATGTTAGAGCGGGTGTGGAAATTGATCCGATTGCATCTGGAACATATTCATATAATAATCCTGGAACCTTATTAATAAATGATGATATTAAAAATATTTCTGGAGATTGTTTAATAGATAGTATTAATCTCAATGATCATGATATGTTACTATTAGTTGCTTGTCCTCCATGCCAAGGCTTTTCTAGTATAGGTAAGGGCGATTCTTTAGATGAACGAAATTTCTTGATATTTGAGTATTTAAGGTTAATAGATGAAATTAGACCACCATTCATTTTAATGGAAAATGTATCAGGAATTATACGAAAAAAAGAAAATAACATTTTTTCAAAATTTATAGATAACTTGAAAATTTAATATGATATAAAATATGAAATTTTAAATGCTGCGGATTACGGTGTTCCACAAATAAGAAAGCGAATGGTTTTACATGGTGTTAGACGTGACTTAGCAAATCATAATATTACGATTTCTTTACCACAACCTACACACTCAAAAAATGGTGATAATTTATTACGACAATGGAATACAGTTAATGTGATTATGGACTTACCTCCACTTCCGTGCTGGTGAGTCATATGTAATTGATGAAGGTGATAATCCTAGGGTGATATATAATCATTTTTGTAATAATTTGTCAGACATAAATTCCATAAGGGATTAGGTATATTCGAGAACATGGTGGCAGTAGAAGTTGTTTGCCTGAGGAAATTAGTTTGAATCTGTCATAAAAAGATAAGTGGTCATGGAGATGTTTATGGGGTATTAGCTCTAGATAAGCCTTCCGTTACAATTACTGCAGGATGTATGTCATATACTAAAGGTCGGTTTGGACATCCTACTCAAGATAGAGCTTTGAGTGCAAGAGAAGCTGCAAGACTTCAGTCATTTCCTGATAATTATAATTTTTTAGGGAATAAGGTCCAAATTGCAAGGCAAATTGGTAACGCTGTTCCAGTAGAGCTTCTGCGGCAAGTGGAAGATATTTTAGATCTTTATAATCAGTTACGAGGGGTGTAACATGAGTGACACTAACCTATTAGATTCCTTAAAAAATAGTTTTAAATTTCAAAAAGCTGATTTTGCTCCATGGATAGAATATATTAGATTTCCTAAGTATAAAGCTTTAGAAAAAAAAAAACTCTTGCAGATCGAATTTACTTTTCCCTATAACTATTTTGGTAGGGAAAAATGGTGTGAATAAAACCTCGATTCTTCATGCGCTTTATGGTGTGCCAGGAAATAAAAGTGTAGGACAATATTGGTTTAGTACAGATATTGATAAAATTGATACTATAGATAGTGGAAAAGAACCAAAACAGTGTATGATTTATTCGTACTATCATGATAAGGCTGGAAGAGAAGTAGAGGTTTTAAAAACTCGTGTCAATACCCTAAGAACAACCTAGACTACTGGAACCAGCAAGACCTCAAAAACAGTATGATATGACTGATTATATCAGAAAGACTTTAAGGCTTTAGGCAGCCAGTACAGCACTAGATGGGAAAATTTAGAGAAAAATGTAGTTTTTTGTGATAATAAAGAGTATGTTTCTTGGCTTATGATTTATTATTTTATCACTCAACTTATAAAGGTTCAAAATCGATAAAATCTATGCAAGAATTTATTCGCTTCAGATCAAGACCTTTAGGAAATTATATATCAAGGAACCTTGAAGAACTGAATTATAAGGGGCGAAACCGTCTAATAGAGGATAGGCTTCTTTCTGATGTAGTGGTAAAAGAAATTCCAAAATTATGGATGAGGAGTATGAGTATATTCGTATTATCAAACATTCTTTGTATACCAACTTACAAAAAAATGATTGTATGATTAGACCTGCTGAGACGATTTTATTGAAAAAAAGGGCTTACAATATTCGGGAGGCCTTTGGGATCAGGTGAATCTAGATTGATTTTGTTAGTGGATAAAATTACATCAGCTGAAAGTAATTCGTTAGTTTTGATTGATGAACCTGAAATTTCTTTACATCCAGAAGCCATATATAGATTTAGAGACTTTTTAATTGCTACAACTTTAAAGTTAAAATTACAATTGTAGTGACGACGCACTCTATACATTTTATTGAAGGGTTTCCACCAGAAGCAATTAAGTTACTAGAAAGAATAGAAAACACTGTAAGTATTTCTGATTCTGTAGATTATAGGTCGGCATTTTATTCCCATTTAGCTAGTATAGATTCAAAATTAATAGTATTTGTTGAAGATGAATTAGTTAAGTATTTACTTGATTATTATATCAAAAAACTGATAATAATATCTTACATAACAATGTTGAAATAAGAGTACATCCTGGTGGAGCTGAGTCGATTATAAATAATTGGGTAAAACTAGGTGGCATTTGTGGTTTAAAAAAATATCTAATATTATTAGATGGTGATAAATTTAAATCGATTGAGAACTCTAGATATTTAAAAAATGAATATTTTGATGATGGCGTAATAGATAATCGGATTCCAGTCAGTGAGAATCATAATTTAAAAGATATTATAAAAGATTTGACTGGTGTGAGTTTTAAAAACCTACCAATAAATGGAAATCATGATTCAGATAATAATGATGAACTATATAATGCTTATAGATCAATAATTACTTATTGGTCTAAGTATGTAATATTTTTAGGTAAGGATAAAACGCCAGAAACTTTATTGAAAGAAGCAATTAATTATGAGGGGGAAGGGATAGAAAAAGAGGGAAAAGACTTTTGGCATCAAACACAAAGGCTATTAAATTGTGATGTTGTAACAGCAGAGCAAATTTTCATCAACAACAACTATCTGTTCCACGTATAAGTGATACAAGTGAGCTAAAGTTAGAAATTAATAGAATTTTAGATGTTATAAAAGAACATATATAGTATAACGATAGCTAATAGATTGTTGAAATGAATAGAAGTAAAAACCAACTATACAATTGTTGTGATAGTATAGTTGGTTTTTATAATGAGATATATTTCGTCTTTATTATAGAAAATTTTATCTATTAAGTGTGATTCTATATTGTTAGTAATCTTGGGAAGGGGGAAGTTGATAATGTTTTGTAAATTTTATAATAAATAGTTACTTTTTGTTTGGTTAATCTAAGCACTGATATAAAAAGGTGTAGACTTTAACTATCCTTTAATATATATGTTTATATTGCAATATTGGATCATGGCAGTTCTCGGGCCTGTGCAATGGGGCCTGTGAATCGTGTCAGGACTGAGAGGTAGCAGCACTAAGCGGTAACCCTCATGTGCCACGGGGAACCCGGGGGCTGTCGTGATCGAATATTGCAAGGCGGCCTGTGGGGCCGCTTTTTTTATGTCTAATTTAGGATGCATGGTACTTTATTAAGGAAGTCAGAATTTCCTTAATATGGTATAATAAAGTATTGTAATTTTCGGAAAAAGGGGGTGTTCCAATGGCATATATTGCGCTATATCGTAAGTATCGTCCGCAGACATTTACCGATGTAGTTGGTCAGCATCAGGTGTCTGATACGTTGATGCGCGCTATTCGGGAGGATAAGGTAGCTCATGCCTATTTATTTGCCGGTCCTCGGGGGACTGGTAAGACGAGTATGGCCAAGATTTTCGCGCGCGCTATTAACTGTGAGCATGGGCCAACGGATCATCCTTGTAACGAGTGTAGTGCTTGTAAATCGATTTTGAGCGGACAGTCCATGGATGTTATTGAAATCGACGCTGCATCCAATCGTGGTATTGATGAGGTGCGTGCCCTTCGTGAAAGCGTCAAATTCATGCCTGTTGAAGGCCGTAAAAAGGTGTTCATCATCGACGAAGCCCACATGCTTACGACGGAGGCTTGGAATGCGCTTTTAAAAACTATCGAAGAGCCACCAGCTCACGTTATGTTTATCTTCGCTACCACAGAAATTGAAAAATTGCCTGTTACTATCGTATCTCGTTGTCAGCGCTATACTTTCAGACGAATTACTTCTGATGACATCGCACAACGTTTATCTTACGTAGCAGAAAAAGAGGGCTTTGGCTTTGATCCTGCAGCAGCACAGCTCATCGCTGTCCATGCAGACGGCGGTTTGCGCGATGCGTTGAGTATTTTAGATCAATGTGCCGGTATGGCAACTGGGTCTATTACGCCGCAAGTAGTAGAAGAACTTATCGGCCTTGTCAGCAAGGAATGGATTATTCATTTCCTAGATGCTCTACGCAACGGTGATGGCCCCAAAGTATTATCCTATATTCACGATGCTTTGGCAGAAGGTCGCGATGCGACGCAGATTATGGAAGCCCTCATTCAGCACGCGGGCCTTGCTAGTTGGTAAGGTGGCACCTGATGCGGACGAGCTCAAGGTATACGATGCCTTTAAGGCTGAGTTTTTTGCTCAAGCTGAAAGTATTGATTTTAATGAGCTCAATCAATATGTGCGCAGTGCACAATCCATCATGAATGATTCGAAACAAGTGGACAATCCAAGAACTATCATTGAAATGGGCTTGCGGTGCTTTGTGCTAAATTAGGCTCTGTTGATGAAAGCTTAGAAGACCGTGTGTATGCATTAGAGTCTTCCGAACGATCTGAACGAAATGATTTATTGAACCGCATGACTCAATTAGAACAACGAGGCCCAGCTGTCGCAACTGCACCGGCTTACGGTGCCAATGCATTTGGACCGCCTGGTGGTTATGCTAATAACTTTGTTCCTGTAGATAGTAGCTGCTACTGTACAGAATGCTTCTATGAGTAGTACTCAAAATAGTACTGTTGGTACTGTGCCGCCTCCCAAGTGGAGTGGGGATGACACCACCGCCTGCGAGTGTAGGTATGACACCTCCACCTATGGGTGCACCAGGTAGTACACCGCCTCCTATGAATGGAGTGGGTATGGCTCCGCCACCGATGGGCGGAGTTGGCATGGCGCCACCAAGTACAAGCAGTGCGCAGAACGATCGGCTAGAAATCGCCAAAGGGCGTGGTAAAAGGTATTAGTACGCAGGCTATTATTAGTGATCAAATCTTGTCGGCTCAAGAGTATCGCAATGTACAGTCCAATGTCATTAAATACTTGAAGGATAGCAATCGCAATATGACCTCTACCGTAATTGGACAAGGTCAACTTGTATATGTAGCATCAGTAAGGCGGTCATGGCCTTTAAAAATACATTACATCTCAATGTGATGACCAATGAAGTGAACTTGGCGGAAGCGGTTGATGCTTTCACCTATACACTGGGCTATGCGGTACACGTAGAGATTGTGGATGCTCTCACACAAGTTTATAAAGACTATAAAAAGGCCTCTGGTAGTACGACGCAGCGCCAAGTAAAAGCGCCGCAACGTCCACAAGAGCCTATGGTGGATGTACATACAATATCTGGGGCACAGCCGACACAGATGGACTTAACAAATTCGTCCTCTTCGCAAGGTAAAGTTAGCTATGCAAGGGCAAGGAACGAAAAGAGTGCCTCAAGGTGGCCTACAACTGATGAGCAATCAAGTAAGCCCGATTCTGCAGCGGTAGATGCGGCAAAGGCCGCGGCCTTAGGCATTCTTAGCAAAGAAAACGGGCGGTGCAGCAGTAAGTGCTGCACCTAGCGATGATATTCCTGTTCATTCCTTTGATGATGTGCCTATAGACGATATGGAGGAAGCTTATGTATCATCCCTAGATGATATGCCGCCTCACCCATTAGAGAGTGTGACTGTTATCAGCGAGGATGGCGGAAGTGTTAGAACGCCCTATGGATAGCGGTGCACATATCGAGGTAGAAGCTGTCCCAAAGTCTAATGGGGGCGAACAGCAACAGGGAACCCCTTATCAAGGTGATGGACATGCAATACTTTCACAAGCACCTATTGAAGTAGCGCCCATCGATAGCGTGACGGTAGACTCGTGAATATGCATGGGATCCAGAGCATATGACAGAAGAGGAACGAAACAATCCTCTCTTTGGCAGAAACATTAGGAAAACTATCTGAAGACCATGACATCATCGTCGAGGTTATCGAAGAATAAATCAATTAGAATATTAGTATAGGACGTAGATCCTAAAAGGAGGAATTACAATGTTTGGTAAAGGTATGGGCAATATGACTGGCATGATGAAAAAAGTTCAAAAAATGCAAGCAGATATGAAGAAAATGCAAGAAGAGTTAAAAACTCGTACAGTAGAGGCTTCCGTTGGTGGCGGTGCTGTAACAGTTGTAATGAACGGTGAAAAAATCATCGAGTCCTTGAAATTGAACCCAACTGCAGTTGATCCTGAAGATGTGGAAATGTTAGAAGATCTAGTAATGGCGGCTGTAAACGAAGCTAGCAAAAAAGTAGACGACCTCTTGGCTCAAGAAATGGGCAAGGTAACTGGTGGTCTAAATTTGCCAACAGGTTTATTCTAAATGACAAACGCTTTAGAACGGCTCGTAGAACAGCTGCGCCGCTTGCCTGGCATAGGCTCCAAGTCGGCTAGACGCTTGGCTTATCATTTGGTAGAAATGCCGAAGGAAGAGGTAGACCGTCTCGTGGAAACCATCGTAGAAGCGAAGGGAGGCTACGCGTCACTGTTCTATTTGCTTTAACTTATCAGCTCAAGATCCTTGTGAATTCTGTAGCAATCCAAATCGCGATCAAACGACGATTATGGTTGTTGAAACATCTCGCGATGTTATTGCTATCGAGCGCAGTGGTGATTATAAGGGCTTATATCACGTATTGAAGGTGCCTTGTCCCCTATGGAGGGCATCGGTGCTGACGATATTCGCGTAAAAGAACTGATTGCCCGCCTTCGTGATGGTGTCGTACAAGAGGTTATTCTCGCCACTGACCCAGATGTCGAAGGGGAAGCAACAGCTCTGTATTTGGCGCGCTTATTAAGTCCAAGTGGCATCAAGGTAACGCGCATTGCCCGCGGTGTTCCTGTAGGTGGCGATATTGAATATGCGGACGAATTGACGTTAGGCGGTGCTGTAGTGAACCGCCAAGAAATGAAAGGATAATATGGGAGCTTTATTAGCATCACCGATTATTTCGGCGGTTGTATCCGTTGCTGTAGCCTACATTGCTTTCAAAGTAGCCTTTTTTACTCTTAAACGAGTATTTATGAATGCAGTAACTGGTATTTTGACGTATTTAGTATGCGTTCATATCCTCAATATTCCTATGGATATTGGTTTGGGCGTATGGGCTTTAACAGCAATTCTAGGCCCTATTCCCATGCTCATTGCTGCCGGATGGTACGGCTTTTTAAAATAGGAGGCTATCATGCTTATCAATCGTGAACAACAACGCGTTATTGATGAAGTTGAACAGAATATCCTCTTGTTAGCGTCCGCTGGGACGGGAAAAACGAATACACTTGCTTATCGAGTGGCTCACCTCATCGAGGGCGGCTATGCGAAGGCGGAGAATATCTTGTGCATGACCTTTACGAACAAGGCGGCAAATGAGATGAAAGACCGCATTCAATCGCTCGTAGGCAGTCCTGCAAAGGCTGTGGAGGTTAGTACATTCCACAGCTTTTGCTTTTTCGTTCTCCAACAAGAGGGGAAGCGCAATGAAACCTTGTATACGGATGTGACGATCTTTGATGAAGAGGATTGCAAGGAATTGTCTGAACCGTATCGTCCAGGTAAGTTGCGAGAAATGTCCTTTGCCAACATCATCGGCATGGTAAAAGAATATCGTTCCTTATATGGCTTTTATTCTGATGATCTCGTAGGCGATTATAAACGGACTATTGATCGTTTGCAAAAGGAACAGCGTCCTACTATTGAGCAACAGTTCTCTAGCTTTGGCAATGTTCTCTACAGTGAACTCCATGACTTCTTGAACCATGGTCACGAGTGGATTGCTGCGTATGATGAAAGCTTAGCTTCTGTGCACGGCCTAGATTTCACAGATCTCATCTGCGGTGTTCATCGCCTATTTCAAGACCCTGTAGTTCGTGAGCGCTGGCGCAGCCGTTACAGTTATATCTCTGTAGATGAAATGCAAGATACAGGCGTGCTAGAGTACAAAGTTCTAGAAATGTTATGGGAAGGTAATCATGTACTTTTGTGTGGTGACTATTTCCAAACGATTTACGAATGGCGTGGATCTGATCCGTTCCGCTTGCTCAAGCAATTTGATGCGGATTTTAAGCCTTTGAAAAATTATCTTTCTATGAAAATTATCGTTCTAATTGGACGCTCTTTACGACGGCGTTTAAGACCTTACAAAATATGTTCCCTGATTTCGTAGGCTCTATTTATACTGAATTGCCTCGTGCCAATAGTGAAAGAAAGGGCAAGCCTGTTCTCATTAAAGGCTGTAAAAACAGCTATCTTGAGGGGAGATATATCTATGAAGCTATCTGCGCCTTGCCAAAGGATGCCAATATTGGCGTTTTAGTACGGGATAATAAAAAGGCACAACGATTGAGCGACTCCTTTGAACGCCTCAACAATGAAAAACCTGAAGACGAACGCCGTCATTTTATGATTATTGACGAGTTTAAATTCTTTAGACGTCAAGAAATCAAAGATATTATGGCTTACTTTAAACTGCTTATGAACCCGAATGACTCCGTCAGCGCTAAGCGCATTATAAAACGCTATGTTGCCGGCATCGGTGATGCGCGTATCGCAGCTATTGAAAGCCCTGAGACGCGACAAGTGGGCTTAAAATTGACGGACTTTATGGATATGCCTATTTTTGAGGCAGAGCCTTATGCAAAGCTCGTAAGTGGTTTAGAACATCATGAGGTTGTGGTGTATGACGTAGAAAGTACCGGTACCGATACGTCCCAGGATCGTATCATTCAAATTGCGGCCATCCGCATCGATGAAAATGGGCAGATCCTAGAAACCTTTGAACGCTTTATTAACCCAGAGGCGTACCTGTGGGACAATCCGAAGAGGTACACGGCTTCTCTGATGCGTATTTACAAGAACACGGCGAAGAGCCAGCTATAGTGCTACAAGACTTTAAGGAATTCTCTAAGAATGCTATTATTGTAGGCCACAATGTAAACTACGATGTAACCATCTTTACGAATGAATTAGCGCGTCATAATTTAGGTAATCCAGAGTTCAAGGCTATTTATGATACACTCGATATCTACCGTCGTTTCTATCCTAATTTGCCAAATCATAAATTGGGCTTCTTAGCATCAGAGTTTCCTATCAATCATGAGCCTACGCACAATGCGATGGACGATATCTTGGCCACAGCACAGCTTTTAATTTATGCAGTGAAAAGAAAATATCGTGCCTACAACGACTGGTCGTATGGTGGCAATTAACAAGTATAAGGCTGCTTTTACCAATATTGCGTCCCAAATGGCAACGTTACGTAGAAAGGCCTATACGGAATTGCCAACGAAGTTATTGGCGTACATCATGAATCAAATGGGGGTTCTAGAATACTATAAATCTCATGGAGAAGCGGCTAAAGTAGAGCATATACGCGATTTATATCGCATCATGGAAAAACTAGATGCTGCCTATGAGGGTCCGGCTGGGTTAGCTCGATTAAATCAAATCTTGCAGATGGCGGCCCTTACTGCAGGTGAGCCAGCTCAACAGGTACGAAACGAAGATCGGATTCCTATCATTACCATCCATCAAGCAAAGGGGAGCGAGTTTGACCATGTATTCCTAGCAGGCCTTAACGAAGGTACCTTCCCAAGTCCTTTTGCCATTGCAGAAGGTCGTGAAGACGAAGAAAAGCGCTTGTTCTATGTGGCTATAACGCGCCCTAAGCAAGAGTTGACCATTACCTTTGAACAGACGAATATACGTGGCCGAGCGGTTCAACCAAGCTCGCTACTGAACTATATGCCACGAGACAATGAACTCGTAGAAAGGAGATACTAATGGCGAGAAAAATACATCGTCCCGACGATATTTTGTGGACCGTAACTGCCGCAGATATAGATGCTGCACGTAGTGAAAAACAGGATATTATATTAGGTGCAGTACTAGATACTCGATATCCTCGTAAATCCTTAGTAAAGTTATTTGAGGAAAAACTAATCCACATCAACGGCCATAAAGCAACGCCAAAGGATGTTATATCCGAAGGTGACGAGATTTGGATTGCCATGGCGAAGGAAAAAATAGATTACGAACCAATTGAAATGAATCTACATATCTTATATGAAGATGATGATCTCCTCATTGTGGATAAGCCGGCTGGTGTGACAGTAAATTCCAAAGACCAAGTATCCCTTGCTAATGGTGTGGCTTACTACTTTAAAGAACATGGTATTAAGCGGAAGGTACGTTTCTTGAATCGATTAGATAGAGATACGACGGGCTGCATTGTGATTGCAAAAAGTGGCTTAGCACAAAGTCTTTATCAACAGCAAATGGATGATAATGCCTTTGAAAAGTGGTATATGGCTACTGTGGAAGGGATTGTAGAAGCTGATGGGGATTCTTTGGTATTCCCTATGGATCGCAGTGCTGATGGTATTCATTACGAAGTAAATGCAAAGGGGAAAGAGACTCGTACAGATTTTTCCGTCCTATGTAGACACTTCTTCCCAGCCTGTGGATAACTATGTGAATAAGTCTAAAAATTCTGTGGATAGAGCATCAAAAAATGTGGATATAGAATTACAAAATGTGGATAAAAGTGGTCGAAATGTGGACAAATCTGTGCATAACTCCCCAGAATGTGGATATACTGAGGTTTTAGTTCGTTTGTACACGGGAAAAACACATCAAATTCGAGTAGCTTTTAGCCATATAGGGCACCCTCTCGTAGGAGGATACATTATACGGTGCACAACCTACGGGACAGCCATTCCAATTACGGGCCCAAAAGGTTGTATTTACACACATGCGTACAGGCGAGCGTATTACGGTTACCGCATAATTCCCTCTAATTACTTCACACTAGTTATCACTAGGTAAGTATGAAAAAGTGTGTAATATGTATTACGTCTTAATAAATAGATCGTAATTTGTTAACAATAAATCTATACTATAGATTGTGAAGTCACAATACATCAAACATCTAATTGAGAAATGAGAATTATTGATAATTCAGTAAAATCAACGGTTTTATAAATAATTTTTCAAGAAAATATAATGACAAATGATAATCGATAAGCTATAATAGGAATGTAAATAAATCGATAGGCTTCGATTTATAGCTTAGTGAATTGAATGTAAGAGGTGTAGTTTAATATGATTTTGCAAGAAAATAGTGCAGCACGTAATCGGGGGATTACGCTTGCTAGTATAAAAGGTATTATAGGTAACGTCGTTCTCGTTATTTTAAAATGATTGTGGGCTTTGCGTCTAATTCCATCGCCATCATCCTTGATGCGGTAAACAACTTAACAGATGTTTTGTCCTCTGTATTGACGATTGTTGGTACAAAATTAGCAGCTAAGGGTGCCGATAAGGAGCATCCATTTGGTCACGGTCGTATCGAATATATGACTACGATGGCCATTGCTTTTATTATCCTTGGTGCAGTTGGATCCCTTAAGGAATCCATAGAAAAAATTCTCCATCCTGAGGTATCTACCTTTGATATTCCGAGTCTTGGCATTATCGCTGTTGCTATTGTTGTGAAAGTAGTGATGGGCCGTTATATTAAGGCACAAGGTGAGAAATACAAATCTGATGCCCTCGTAGCGTCTGGTATAGATGCGCTCTTTGATGCAGTGATCACCTTTGCTACATTAGTATCTGCAGCCTTAGTATTCTTCTTTAACTTTGATATCCAAGGTTATGTAGGTGCGGCTATCTCTGTTTTAATTTTGAAGGCTGCTTATGACATTTTAAAAGAAATGTATAATCACTTGCTTGGCGTTCGTGCAGATGATAACTTAGTTCGTGAAATTAAAGAAACTATCGCTCAACATCCAAATGTGGGCGGTGTCTATGATTTAGTATTAAATAGTTATGGTCCTGGAGAAACAATTGGTTCTGTTCATATTTCTGTACCAGATACGATGACAATGGCAGATGTTCATCCACTAACAAAAGTATCGCCGTTCATCTCTTTATAAAAAATTTGGTATTGCTATGACCGTTGGCATATATGCTGAAAACCAACCAAGTTTAGAAGTGCTTGAAGTAAGACAAGCTCTCGACCAAGTTGTAAGTCTATATACACATGTAGTACAAGTACATGCGTTCTACGTACAAGAAGAAAAGAAAGTTATCTACTATGATATTATCTTTGATTTTGACGAAGAAGATCCGCAGGGTAAATTAGAAAAATTAAAGCAGAAATGCAAAAACGCTGCTCCTGATATATACACAATTTGCTATTGTGGATACAGACTTTAGTAACTAATTTAGAAAATTACAGCTAATGTTATAAAACAAAAGACTTTTACCGATAATTGATAAACTGTATCTTGTCAAAATTGGTAAAAGTCTCTTTTCCTTTTCACTTTATAAAGTTAGACTGACTTGAAATTTATGCACCAAGTGCATATAATATATTGTAAAATATAATTTGTTTTAGGGAGTCCTATCTAAGGAGAGATATAATGAAAAAAATTGCTCTTACAACGTTAGCTGTAATGGCAGCTGTTGGTGTATTGGCAGTTCAGCCTGCAGATGCAAAAAAGGTACAACAAGACCCAGTGGTATCACCTATCGAAATGCCTATGAATGATGAAATTCAACAGGTAAACGGTGTATCCAAAGCCACTAATAAAGAAACACAACGTTTGTCTAATAAATTAGCAGACGCTACTAAAGCTATGGTTAAAAAGAACTGGAAAACTATTTATGTTAAAGCAGTGCCTACGGGAGATAAGGCAGCTGTACGTTTCTATTATGTAGATACTAGAGGCCAAGTACATAATGGTCAAGTGATTAGAAATACAGGTTTATCTAAAGGTAAATACATGACTGGTTCTTTGCGTCAAGCTGAAGCTTTACAAGAACTAGTTAACCATTTAGAGCGTACTGGTCAAGAGGTGCCGTCCTCTATCGATATCATCATTACGCAAGGTGGATATCGCAGCAAAACAATCTTTAACTACGATGAAGATACAAGTAATCTTCCAGCGTATCAACAACAATATGAACAACAAAACTTCCCTACTATGAAGTAAAATAAGAGCCCGTGCTATGCACGGGCTCTTTGTTAAGTTACGTAGACATCTTTTATTAACTTATGTAATCGCCTTTTACTAGATTACGTAGTCATCGGAGTCGTCTTTTTTCGGTTTTTTGTAAATTTCTTTTACGCCAGCCATCTCGATAAGTTCTTCTCCAAGAGCATCTTCATCGTCCGTGTTAAGCATGGAGTAGAAGGCCCAAAGGATAACGAACCAAATTGGTGTGAACAAGAGGGCGATTCGCGTATCTTCGTTTAGCGCTAGAATGGCTAGAACGAAAACGAAGAACGCGAGGATTACATAATTCATTACTGGGTATAGAGGCATTTTAAATTTAGACTGTGCCGCTAACTCAGGATTTTTCTTGCGATATTTAAGGTGACAAATAACCATCATAGCCCAAATAAAGATAAAGCAGAACGTAGAGATTGATGTAATCATAACGAATACTGCTTCAGGCATTACGTAGTTGAGTACAACCGTAATCAATAATACGGCTGCCGAGAAAATCGTTGCTTGGTATGGCACACTGCTGTGAGTCAAGCGGCGCATCGAACTCGGGGCGTGACCGCGTTTAGCAAGGGCATAAATCATACGGCCTGTACTAAAGATACCAGAGTTTGTAGCAGACGCAGCAGAGGTGAGTACCACGAAGTTTACAATGCCTGCAGCAGCTGCGATACCAACAGCGGTAAATACGGCTACAAATGGGCTAGCAGATGGGTTAACGGCAGTCCAAGGATAAATACTCATGATGATGGCTAAAGAGCCCACATAGAATAAAATAATACGCAATGGAATGTTGTTGATGGCCATAGGAATAACCTTTTCAGGATCTTCCGTTTCGCCTGCTGTCAGACCTACGAGTTCGATACCTGTGAAAGCAAATACAACCATTTGGAATGATAAGATAAAGCCCATCGTTCCGTTCGGGAACCATCCTCCATAATTCCACATATTGCTACTAAAGGCGGCGACACCCGCATCAGTAGTAAAGCCCGTGAAAATCATGATGATACCGATAATAATGAGGGATGATAATGGCAATTACCTTGATTAAGGCAAACCAGAATTCTCCATTTCGCCGAAATATCTTTACAGCTGTTAAATTCATTAATAGTAGGGCGACTAAGGACAGCAAGGCTGGTATCCACTGTGGCAGCCACGGTATCCAGTACTGCATATAGAGGCCTACAGCCGTCAAGTCTGCCATGGCTAGTGAAAGCCAACAGAACCAGTATGTCCATCCTGTGATAAAGGCAGCTCGATCACCTAAATAATCCTCGACGAAGTCGATAAAGGAGTGGTGATTCAAGTTGGATAATAACAATTCGCCTAATGCTCTCATCGATGAAGAAGCAGATGATACCTGTAATAAGGTAGGCGAAAATAATGGATGGACCGGCCAAGTGAATGGCTCGACCGGAGCCTAAGAATAAGCCTGTACCAATGGCACCGCCGATAGCGAGCAACTGTACGTGCCGGTTCTTAAGACCCCGTTTTAACTGATGCGTATCAGACATAGTAAAGACCTCTTTTCTACAAACTATCTACAAATATAAAAAGCCATGGAATGCTACCATAACCTCTATAATCTATAGAATCTATAAAACTATTTTCTTATAATACAGTATCTATTGTAAAAAGTCAAATGTATTTATACTATGGACATAGAAGAAA
>SCPN01000028.1_pt1 | contig 64183 bp, 62 predicted proteins | sample 6106831 | NCBI WGS metagenome assembly SCPN01 (sample SAMN10720447, study PRJNA508395) | human gut metagenome | isolation source: Participant 1, 0 month | reverse complement strand
ATGGATGTGCCTACCGACTGTTAGATAATTATCTGTCTAATTTGAAGCATTACTTTCGTAAACAGGAGGTGCGGGAAGAGATCGTAAACGATATTGAGATGCGTATTGCCGAAAACTGTTTGCAGAGAAAGTAACTGAAGGAAAAGGTCATCACAGTTTCGGATGTAGAAGAAATTATCGCTCGTGTCGGCAAAACCGGAAGACTTTGGAATTGCTGATGAGGATATGGACTCACAGAAAAGAACGGAACAAACATCGTCCGCTAATCAAGGCAGTACGCAAAACGCTGCTGCCGCTGGTTTCGTGGATCCGGATAATAAATTGTTGGGAGGCGTAGCGGCAGGATTGGCAGCTTACTTCGGTTGGGACATCACATTAGTGCGTATATTGATGATTATCCTTGTATTTGTACCTTATTGCCCGGATGATTATACTCTTTATATTATCGGATGGATCATTATTCCGGAAGCCCGTACTGCCGCGGAAAAATTGAGTATGCGTGGAGAAGCAGTGACCATTGAGAATATTGGCAAAACAGTGACAGATTTTCGAACGTGTAGCGGACGGAGTTAACAACTATATGAACTCCGGCAACCTCGTACCTTTCTTCAAAAGATAGGCGATGTATTTGTTTCCATTGCTGCTGTTCTCTTTAAAATATTTCTGGTAGCCTTGTCATTTCTTCTGTAGCCCTGTCTCTTGTTCGTACTGGCCGCCGTAATTGGTGTAATCGGGTGTTTGCAGCAATTGCCGTGGCAGTTAGCGGAGGAGCACTGCTTTACGAGATGCTGCCTGCCATCGACTGGATGGTTGCTTCCGTATTCCAATGATGACACTGCTAGGTACGATTGCCGGAGTTGCCCTCATCGGCATTCCGTTAGGAGCTTCTTGTATACTATCTTGCGGCAATTATTCCATTGGTCACCGATGGGAACGGGTTTGAAATGGTCGCTATTGATTCTATGGATATTAAGTGCAGTCATAATGATTATTAATCTCTTCAGCTCTTGGCTGGCAACTTCGCCTTTGTATGGATTTGCACTGCCTTAACGAAGTCTCATTCCCATTAAAAAAAGGATAATATTTATTCCTTTATATAAAATGTACCCCTGATATTGTCCAGTAATACTTTGTTTAATTCTAATTCATCGTAAATCGAGAAATTTTATGTAATTCTGAAAACTTCTGTTAGTACCTTATACAAAGGACTTTGGAAGAATTACCCGATTTTGAGGTAATGACTTGGCAACTGTGCCGTATGCTGCGTTCTGCCTTGAATTGCTTTCAAGTAACTCGTTTCTGTGTACAAAAATAATAGAATAGTCCGATGCACACAAGGTACATCAAAGAAAAAGTTCGACTATTTGTTTAGTTTGTTTAATCGCATTACAATCGAAGTTTGACTTCTACCCATTTTGTTTGCAATATATTTGACACTCTTACCTTCATTGTGCAGTTTCAATAAAATTGGTCTGCACTTTTGTCCATCTTTATTGGCGTTAGGGTTTTACATAGCTTTCTTCTGACACCTTTTCGGGGTGCAAGAATTCATCCACAAATACAGACGGGAAACGCTTATCGTATAATACAAGCGTTTTTACCTTAGCCCTTGTTATTGCAACATAGAATAATCTTCTTTCTTCTCCGTATGGGAATTGGTCGCTCTTAGTGAGCACATAGTTAAGCAGGGTCGTCACTCACCTGTGATGGGAAACCGTATGTATCTTTATTGCATTGTAAGAGTATTACATAATCCGCTTCAAGACCTTTTGCAAAAATGACAGCACACACAAAGCATAGACTGATTGTCTTGCCCTAAAAGATTGATTGAATTTATTCAGGACTGCCTATCACTTAGATAGAAGTCCAAGGTCTGCTGAAATACATAATTCAAAAATTGAAATTGCTTGACTGCAAATTTAGTAACTTTGCTTGACAAATTAACGAGAAAGAAGAGAAAATGAAAGCCGACCGCATAACATCACCTATACGCAAGCAGGGTTCGTGCTTCGTAAGACAGGAAAGTGGTAAATTTAAAGTTCAGTTCATCGTAGGTAGCTTAGTGGTAAAAATCCCCGCCTGCAACTGTTGTTAGCAATCCGCTGTGCTTCCAGTTAACAATGGTTGGCGACTTACGTCGTTTGCCGTAAGCCGCTTCGCGGACTGCTTATAACAAGCGACTTCATTAAATAGCTCCGCTTTGTATCTTCGATACAGCTTCGCTACTTCGCCAATTCGCCGAGCCATTGTTATGGGCCATTTTTGAATGACAATGCGAATAGATACAGACAAACAAATGAATTTACTTAGTGATAAGAACGTTGCAATAATTGGTGGTGGACCCGTTGGACTGACTATGGCAAAATTATTACAGCAAAACGGCATAGACGTTTCAGTTTACGAAAGAGACAACGACCGAGAGGCAAGAATTTTTGGTGGAACCCTTGACCTACACAAAGGTTCAGGTCAGGAAGCAATGAAAAAAGCGGGATTGTTACAAACTTATTATGACTTAGCCTTACCAATGGGTGTAAATATTGCTGATAAAAGGCAATATTTTATCCACAAAAAATGTAAAGCCCGAAAATCGATTTGACAATCCTGAAATAAACAGAAATGACTTAAGGGCTATCTTGTTGAATAGTTTAGAAAACGACACGGTTATTTGGGATAGAAAACTTGTTATGCTTGAACCTGGTAAGAAGAAGTGGACACTAACTTTGAGAATAAACCGAGTGAAACAGCAGATTTGGTTATTCTTGCCAATGGCGGGATGTCCAAGGTAAGAAAATTTGTTACCGACACGGAAGTTGAAGAAACAGGTACTTTCAATATACAAGCCGATATTCATCAACCAGAGATAAACTGTCCTGGATTTTTTCAGCTATGCAATGGAAACCGGCTAATGGCATCTCACCAAGGTAATTTATTATTTGCTAACCCCAATAATAATGGTGCATTGCATTTTGGAATAAGTTTTAAAACACCTGATGAATGGAAAACCAAACGCAGGTAGATTTTCAAAACAGAAATAGTGTCGTTGATTTTCTTCTGAAAGAATTTTCCGATTGGGACGAACGCTACAAAGAATTGATTCATACGACGTTGTCATTTGTAGGATTGGCTACACGGATATTTCCTTTAGTGGTTCAAGCGCCCATTACCCATAACAATGATTGGGGATGCCGCACATTTGATGCCGCCTTTGCAGGGCAGGGAGTAAATAGTGGGTTGGTGGATGCCTTGATATTGTCTGATAATCTAGCCGATGGAAAATTTAATAGCATTGAAGAGGCTGTTAAAAATTATGAACAGCAAATGTTTATCTATGGCAAAGAAGCACAAGAAGAATCAACTCAAAACGAAATTGAAATGTTTAAACCCGACTTTACGTTTCAGCAATTGTTAAATGTATAAAATGGAATAAAACGGCACATAACAAACAAATTGGCAATAGAGCCGGTGAAGTACTTCTATTGAACTGTTTGTGCAATGTTGAAGATTAGTAATTCTATTCAACATTTGTGCTAAAAGTCGGCTCCATCGCCAATTTGCCAGCCGTTATGCGGCAGCTTAAAAAAAAACCATTCTTATCACCTGAAACCACCTGACTTTGAACTTGACAGTTTAACATTGACTTGGAGCATTAAGGTTTAAACCGAATTTTTCCGAAATTGACCTGACCTGACTTTTCCTGAAAATCGACTTTAAAGCTGTTTTTACAGATAAATCAGGTTTCTCTAACAGACAGGAAATAAATGCTAAGTATTTGGCTTTAAACTTAAAATCAAAAAATAAGTGTTTTCTTTAATGTTTAACAGGGCTGATTTGACAGTTGGCGGTGGCAAGAAACTTTCAGGACCTACCTCATAGACAAGTTTCAAATCAAAAAAAGTATGATAGAAAACGGTATATGGATTGTAAAGCTTCCTCGAAAATAACTTTTGTGTAGGTTCTAATTGAAGGACAATGGAACCTCCCAGAAAATTTCCAAGACTCTCAAACATCAGGATTTTGAAAATATCGGAAGTAATGCCATAAGGAATATTTGACACCACTTTGAAAGGAAATTTCGGAACTGCAAAATTCCTAAAATCACAACCGACAACTTGAACATTTCGGGCATCAGAAAATAATTTTCGTAAATGTTCAACCAAAGCTGTGTCGTTTTCAATAGCAACAACATTGTTGGCGATTCTTTAATAAATGAACAGTAAGAAACCCCTTGCCTGCCCCAATATCTAAAACCGTATCCTGATTACTTATATTTGCTTGTCTTATTTGCATCTTTTATTAGCACTTTATCAATAGTAAAGTGCTGACCCGTAAAACGAACGGGCAATTTCTTTTTTGTCATTAGTAACTTCTTACAGGTGAATACTTATGTACGGTTAAAAACTCTATTTTTCGTCCTCCTATCACATAGTAGAATCTATTACCCTCTTTAATTGATTGGTACATAAAAGAGAGGTAGTAATCATCAAAAGAGTAACGCCCCAATAGGAATATTGATTTATCCGATGGAATAGAAGCCACAAGTTGCCCTATCGTATTGCAGTAATCTCGTCTATCATAAGCATAGAATTCCAACTCGGTTCTCATTTCTGAGCTGAACGAATGGATATTCTTGTTGTATTTGGGCTTTATTGCGTTGTATAAAGTTCGACGATAAAGAAACCAAAGGCTCTCCAAACCTGTATGTAGTTTCAATCTTGTTTATCTCCGTTGCTCCAAAATATTCGGGGAATTGATTGAATAGAGCCATATCACTTCCCGAAAAACGATAAATAGACTGCCAATCATCACCCACACAATACAACTTTGCAGGAGGATTACCCTCGCAATACTTTCAAGAAGTTGTAACGGTCAACAGAAATATCTTGAAACTCATCCACTATGATATAATCATATTCAACAGGGTGTGAAGTACGACATATCTCAGTGGCTTGAAGAATAGCATCGGTAAAATCAATTTGGTTACTATCGCTTAACGCATTTATGTAGTGTTCATATACAGGTTGAAATATATTCTTGATGATAAACACACTTCGTTCATCATCTGCATTAAAACCTCTTTAACTGATTTACAACTTGATTTTACCAATGTAACGAAAGTAACAACAAGTCGTATAAACGCCTTTTCCTGCTTGCTACCTTTGGGTAGTACTAAATCGTATAACTCCTCATCGGTCTTTTCTTGAATTGGTACACCTGCTTCAGCTAATAGTTTACGGAGTTTATCCCTAATATCAGAATAATGGAAATCTGCACTTGATGTCACTAAAAGTTGTGTACCAAATTCTCGTGAGCCGCTTTTTCCAAGTTATACCATCATTGTATTTCTGATTGGCTTCTTCGTAGGTTATACCCTTGTCTTTGCAAACCAAGCAGGAACAAGCCCGTGTTCATCAACTCCGAAATGTTCAAGATAGATGCGTTTGGTTACTCCTCCTTGCTTAAAATATATTGAGAAGTCGGGACGATATTGTGAGTGCATCTCATCTGCTAATTGATGTTCGTATGGTTCTTCATATCTGAATTTCAATCCCAGCGAGGACAAAGCAAAACATATTTTTGTTCTTGTTCACTTTCACATATATGGCTCTGCCGTCCATATCGGGGAACATCGCCTTTAGCTGCACATTCTTTAGTCCTGATAATTGCTCCTCGTCTTTCATTTCCTGTAGCTTCAATCAGTTTGGTAATCAATAAAGTATTCCATATTCTTGAGACGATTTATCTAACAATTTGTGATATATATCTACAAACAATGAATCTGTATTGCCGCAAATAGATGGTTTTGTACCTGTCGTTTTGCCTATAATATCAATGGCTAACTTATGGAATGTGTAACCTTTCAATCCATTGGTCGCCATTCTTTCGGTTAGTTCGGCTGCTGCTTTGTTGGTATAACTGATAAGTAAAATTCTTTCAGGTGCTATACCCTTGATTTCGGTGAGATATTTAACCTTACCGACAATTGAAGAGGTTTTACCACTACCTGCACTGCTGACTACTAAACAATTATCCTCTTCTGAAACAATTGAGCGTCTTTGTTGCTTGTCTAATGGGTATTTTAGGCAATGGTCGAAAAGTCCCTGTGCGTGTCAAGTAGAAAGGTTATAACACCATCATTATGTTGTTTTACAAGTTTGTTGATTCTTCCAAAGTCGTTAATGAATTTGATATGGTTTCTGATGGAGTGATGTTAAAGGCTTCAAGTTTCTTCAGAAGTGAATATGCCTCTTGAAATGTACCTTATAATGATTGATGAAATCTTTTCTTGCGTTGCGGAGATTACCCTGCCATAAAAGCCATTATTTAAGTCTGAGGGAATATCTATAAACGCCCTCCTTAAGAGCCGATAATCTTCTTTGCTTGCTCATAATTTGATTTCTCGCTATATGCAGATATATGGTTTAGCTTTTCTGCAAGCTCTTTGATTTGTTTTTAGGCGTGTTCGTACCATCGCTATTACAATAACTGAAATAGCAATTATACAAATAACCAAAATAAACGCCCATTGCATATTAAAAAAAATAGCAGTTGATAATATTTGCTTTGCATAAAAATTAGCGTACTACGGAAATACGGAATTTATAGCAAAAATTATTTTCTTTAAAATAATCTATTACATCTTCATCCGAAGTTTTCATCTACTGCGTTTAAAATTTTACGAAGTCCTCAAACTTATCTGTTTCATAACCCCACAAGTTGTAAATTCTTCATCGCAAAAGAAAATCATTTCTCCCGAATGGTCATTGAGCCTGCTCCATTAAGACTCCTAAATCTATGGCTTACTGCCCAACCTGTAAATTCTCCTTTGTGATATTTAGCGACATTTTTTTAGAAAAGCAAGTTGTTCTGAAAGTTTCTTGGTGTATTTGTTCAAATCAGATTTTGGCTTCTTCCTTTTTGTTGCTCGTGAATACCTCCACGAGAGTATTGAGAAGAATAACCATTGGGGGAAAATATCCATAGAAGATTCTGCTGATTCAATTTTTCTCTCACAGCGATTTATTTTAGATATCAAATTCTTTGATTTCATCGCTAATTTCCATAATAGGCCTCGATAGTAGTTACATCAATAAACATACTATCAACTCTTGTTGATATTGGCTCATAAGAATCAGGGTGATAGAGATAGTCTTTAAGTGTCTCTTTAACCAATTTCTCAGCTTTTTCCTCGTTAGAGAGTGTACAAGAAGTTATAACTAAAGCGGATAATACTAAAACTTTTCATAATCTGTCGTATTATTGTTATTTCTCAGGGAATAAACTTGTTAAGGCTCGTCTAATGGCTTGACGGATATCATCAGCTTCTGTTGTCGCCTTGTCCTTCTGCTGTACAAGAACATATCATTTCATTAGTTTTGCAGAGCTAAACTGTATAGTTACTTCTATTGTGTAACCTAAACCTCTATTACGCCTGCCACTCTCACCATAATTGACGATTAGAGTTTCATTAGATAATCGGGTTTAAGTTCGGGTAATATGATATATCCTTCTTTATTAGTATTCCTGCTATTACATCACTTGGATTAACACTTTGGTGGTTGAAGAACCATAGATACCGTATTGCCCACCATATGTACCTCCTGTGCTTGATGTCAATTCCTTTGTTGGGGAAATGTATGCGTATTTATACATTTCAATAGGAGCATTCCTCACTATTACAGGCATTCGAAGTGGTGCACATCCATTCATTAATATAATGGCACAAATAGCTAATAACCATTTTTATTACGCTCATACACTACATTTTTAATCTCCAGTTCCCAAAGGAATTTAACCTATTAAAGAAGCGTGGAACTGTATGCCACATTCTTTACTTGAAGGTCGTAGGAAACCATAGATGCAGATGTAACAATAGCAGCCCACGCTATATGCGTGAGAACCACTATGCTATCCTTGCATCTAATTGAAAATTTCCTACGTTTTCAAGTACAAGATAAGCATAACGCTTCTTCTCTTTTCGTATGTCTTGAAAGAGTTGCCTCAAGCCAATAGAAGGAAAAATCCGTGATATACCATTCTACTATCACGGATTTTTTTGATTTACAGTTTCATACTTCTATTCTGTCTTGGCTTCGGTATTCCGATGGCTTCTCTGAACTCATTCATTTTCTTTCTAAACCAGCTCACGTGTGAAACCCCGTCTATATTGAAATCGAATTTACCGCTTTCATCCTGTTTGATGGAGCAGACAGAGTGTCGAGTATCAAAGCTTCGGTTAAATTCGGAAGAATAGAGTTCACCTTTTATCCCGACCTCCTTGAATTCGCACAGTCTTCTGATTATTCCGTCATTAAACTTCAATCGGTCACGCAGGAAATTTATTATAGGCATCAGCTTCTCCACATATGGAAAGTAGCGTCTGACAAAATCCGCAACTCCGACAGCTTGCGGTGCTGTTGCTCGTAAGCGTTTCTTATCTCCTGTATCTGTTTGGCTTGTTGCCGTTCCTGTTGTCGGGCTTCGTTTTCAAGTTCAAGGATGCGGTCTTGCAAATCCTCGTTCCTGCGTTCCAACGATTTCATTCTTCCACTTCCGAAAAGAGAACCCACACTGCTTGCAAGGGCGGTTGCCGTATCGGTGGCTACGCTTTGAGCTTATCGGTGCGGATTTCCGCTTTTACCTGTTTCAGTTCCTCCTGCGCCTCGGCTTTCTCTCCTGTAATAGTCTGGTTTCGGTTTCAAGGGTTTCATTTTTCTTTTTCAAGTCCCGATAATACTGCATGGTGGTAGTGTGCCGTGCTTCCGAGCCCCGTATCCCACGTTGCAATCCGTATTTCGTCATCACCCTTGCGTAATTGTCGTGGTAGGCAATCAGGGTCTGGCGGTTGAACAGGTCATCGGCACACAAACGGACGGAATTTGTTTTCTTGCGGTACTTGCGCTTACCGTCCGTCTCTTCTTTCTTGGCTTTGCGCCTTTCACCCGTCACGATAGGAACAACGGCTGCGTGGATGTGCGGAGTCTTCTCGTCCATGTAGATGGGCGGCAACCACATTGTCTTTGCTGAATGTGGCTTGCAGCCATTGGATACTGTCGTTGCACCATTCGTCGAGTTCGCCTTTTCCTGTATGTTCATCATGTCCTCGTGCGTACCCGACAAAACCACCCGAACGACACGGACTTGGTCGTGCGTGATTTTCCGTCTGATGCCTGCCGTGTTCAGCCTGTGGGCAATCGCTTCATCCCCTGCCGTGAACGCTATCAGGGTATCTCGACAAGCACCCTGTTCAGATGTGTTCTTGTCGGGTCTGCGTTTTTAGGTATTATCTTTCTCTCTATATGGTCGGACTGCGTGGTGTCCGATGTACCCTTTGCCTTCTTAATGTCCAATGAAAAATATCCCATATTATTCCTATTTTTGCGGTTATCGTTATGTTTTTTTCTCTGCCTGTGGCATCGGCTCACAGGGTTTATTATGCAAATGAACCCTTACTGCACTCGGCATAATCCAAACGGGTTTGGCTTCTGCCTCGTTTGCACAGGGTTTCCAAAGGATTTCTTTGGCTCAATAGGGTGTTTTAGCGTTACGGAGTAATGCGAAGAAAACGCCCTATTGAGCTATGGTATTTCTGTCTAAATACCTTGGGAGAGCGGACGACGCATATTACAGATGAAATCCCCTTCTTTCGGTGGTTGCATCATCCGCCTTGCGGATTGACTTGCTTCTCCTTTATCGGCTTTGCCGATTGGGACAAGGGCCTTCCGCACAGGTAGTCGTTCAAGTCCTTATACTCTCGATAGTACATTGACTTGTCAAGCAGCCGTTCCCCAAACTTCTTTCAGCTTCTTGCAGGTGTTCCGTCCTGCCGTGTCGTTGTCAAGGAAACAGCCGACTTGGGTGTAGGTCTCCAATATGCTTTCCGCTTTGCAAGATTGGAAACGGAATTCAATATGATATAGTCCTGTGTGTTCAATCGCGGGTGTTGCGGATTGTTTTCTACTCGGATGGTAAGGAATGAAAGGTAATCCATGAACCCCTCGAACAGGTAACACATACATCGTTTCCGCCCTGCTGTCGGATATGGGTGATGTCTTCGGGGCGACACATCCCTTGAAGTATCTGTTGCGCACTTCATATCCTCCTGCCATGTTCGGAAAGCCGATGGCAAAATAGGGTTTGTCGGCATTCATAAACCGAAGCTCCTGCATTCTCTTTGGCAAGTCCGATGTTTATTCCCTTTCTTGCAGATAGGCTATAAGAGCAGGAGAGGACAACTCACCAACCCTTAATCCCTGATAAGGCTGATTGTCGGAATGCTGTCTGCCAAAAGAAAACGATGCAGGGCGAATGTATGCTGTCCGCTCCTCTATGCGTTTTAGCAGATAGGCTACATCTTCCGAATGGTAGAGTTCCGCTGCCAATGCGAGGATGTTTCCGCCTTTGCCGATGCCGAAGTCGTACCATTTTCAAGCTTGGTGTTTACCTTGAACGATGCGTCCGTTTCTTCCCGTAACGGTGATTTGTACCACAGGTTCCTGCCTTGTTGCTTTACAGGCGTATAGCCCAGACTTTGCAGATAGTCTGCCAGTTTGATTTGCTTTACATCTTGGATTGTCATATTACATACGGTTTTGAAGTTGATGAAAATTTGTTGATTTGATGAATTGTCAATGTAATATATTTATATACAGCCTCGTAACCTCTCAACATCTTCTCAACAAACCACTCGCCAAAAGAGAAATTAACAAACGGGGGTCGGTGGTCTCTCAACTTCTCTTTTGGCTTGTTGAGATTTTGTTGAGAATGTATATCGTTTATTGTCAGTGTATTTATACCCATATTCAACAATTCAACAGAAAAATGATAATATTACAAGGATTCAAGTTGCTCCCTTGTGACGGTGTAGAAGCGTCCCACTCTCCTTATCGGCTCATACCGACACTCCCGATTGCAGTTGAACTGGTAGGTGGTATAAGTCAGTCCGTTTGGCGCAGGGGTCAGTTTCCAACATTCCTGCAACACTTTTCGGACTTGGTGTTTCTCCACCTTTACCTGTGAGTGTACCAGCAAAAGAAGAATGTCGCTGTAACAGAAAGAGAATGTATCCGTGCCGACACTGTCCATGATGTCAAGGACAAGTTCGTGCATTTCTATCTCCAACCGGTTGCGGTTGCTGCGGATAATCTTCTGCAAGGCTTCTGTATGCAGCAATGTGGGGTTGAACCACATCCGGCTTTCCTTATCGGTGGATAGCTGTCTGTATTGCAGGAAATGGAGAAAGGCGGGTATCTCCGCTTTCAGCTTTTGCAGGAAGTCGGTGTCATCGGACTGCAAGCGGTCTATCTTGCGCACCCAATAGCGTGTTTCCCCTGCATCTATGATTACGGGCAGATACTCGTTGTTGGAGCACAGCACGAATTTGGCGAAGAATGCAATCTCGTCACGGTCTTTGCCTTTGGCTTCCACCTTGTAGGATAAGGTAGTGCTGAGGTTTTTCAACCGTTCGCTGTCCTCCCTGCGGTTGAGCAACACCTCATCTACCACGATAAGCAACTTGCCAGCCCAGTCGGAATTGAACTGGCTGCGGAAATCCTCGTTGGTGTTGAAAGTCACATTGTTCTGAAAAAGGGCTTTCAGAAAGTTCAGGAAGGTGCTTTTGCCCGTGTTGCGTTCTTCCGACACCAACAGCAGGATAGGCAACTTCTGAATCGGTTGCAGGTAGAGCAGTTGCAGATAGTCCATCCCCAACTCGTATTGTTCCCCGAAGATGTGATGCAGCAATGAACGGATAGAGGGGAAATCCCCTTGTCGGGGTACATGGTCTATCGGTTCGTAGAGGTTAAGGAATTTGCCGACCACGGAACGGTAGCCGATGTGTTCGGGTACGGTGCAGAAGCCGTCATACTTGGGAACGCTGCCGATGTAATCCTTGCCGTAATCCTGTCGCAGGGTCTCGTTGTTCCATGCGATACGTTTCCTCACGTACCTCCGTTCAGTCTCGGTTGCTCCACAATCTTGTAGAGCGTTGTCCCGACACGGATAAATTCTTCCTTTGCCATGCCGCCATCCGATGGCGGTCTGTGGCTGTCTTGTTGTTCGATAGCTGACATAATCAAATGGTTTTAAGTTTGAAAATTACCAGCTGCAAAAATATAATCAATTATCGGATAGGTTGTTATGCAAAACACAGCAGAATGGTGACAAATAGCCCCGAAAAAAAACTTTCAATGGTCTGGGACAGGAAACGGGTTGTACAATAAAACTCCCGAAAAGCGAATGTCGGATTACGCTTTCGGGAGAAAAATCGGAGTGTCTGTCGTGCTGACTTAATGAATTACTGACTTACCGAGTGAATAATGTCAGGCATTCAGCTACGAGAAGTATTCGGATTTGGATATACCGTTGGTATTCAGCGAGAAGAATATGCTTGTTTCTCTTCGCAGGTACAGTCTTTCAAGAACGGCATTACGTACCCGTTCCGCTCCGAATGTGCCGATATGGAAAGCAAGGGCAACTATCGCTTCAAGGTTGTAAACCTCCATACTGCAATTATCGGATATCCGTATGCTTCGCCTTATCTCGTATTCCTTAAAACTCCGCTCTTGCAAAGAGCCTTCAGCCCTGCACGGAATGTCGGGGCGGTTACTCCAAACAGGGCGCAAAGTTCCCATTCGCTCATGGCGGTTGCGCTAATGTCGGTCGGCATGATGATGTTGCCGTTACCATCTGTTGTGATGATGCTTCGTTTCATGGCTATGCTTGATTATGGGGTTACACTTCCGAACGATGCGTTCAGCTTGTTGCCGAACATCGTCAGGTCATTGTCAAGTTTCTGTGTGGTTATCTTCGCATAGATTTGAGTCGTGACAATGTTCGTGTGTCCCAACACACGGCTCACGCTTTCAATGGGCATCCCCTTGCTAAGAGCCAGTGTTCCAAATGTATGACGTGCGCAATGGTAGGAGATTTGCTTCTCTATTCCGCATTCCGCCATTACCTTTTTCAGTTGTTTGCACATCGTCCAATAGTTGATTTTCCCGAAAACCAGCCTGTCTTCCGACAGATACTTGTACCGTTCGATTATCTGCAAGGGAATATCCAGCAGCTTCACTTGGAACGGGACATTTGTCTTATGCCGTTTCGACAATATCCATTTCTCACCGTTCACCTCCACTATTTCGTCCGTTGTGAGTTCTTTCATATCCACGAAAGACAAGGCGGTGAAGCAGGCGAAAGTGAACAGATCCCGCACCAATGCGAGGGTGGGGTTGTCAAACTCGTGCGCCATGATTCTTTTGATTTCGTCCTCTGTCAGATACTCCCGTTCCTTAACATTCGGGCTGATATGGAACTGCGCAAACGGATTTCTCGGTATCAGTCCGTTATAGTGCGCACGCATGACCACGCCTTTCAGCCACATGCAGTTCAGCCAGATGGTGGCGTTTTTCAGTCCCCGTTCAGCCGTAAGATAAGCCGCAAACTCCTTGATGAAGTCGGGTGTAAGTTCCAGCATGGACATGTCTGTCCGTCTGTAGAATGACTTGATAAAGGCTGCGACATAGTTCCTTGCCCTTACCATGACCTTGTACGTACCGATGCTGCGGTCTTTACCGACACGTTTCAGAAAGTTGGCGCAATCCTTGTCAAAAGCCTTTATCAGTGTCTCATACTCGCTTCCTACCCTTGGTAGGCATTGCGCACCATTTCAGCCGTTACGTATGCCTCTCGGTCGGATATGCGCTGATAGTGCTTGATGATTTGCGCCTTGATGTTGTCCAATGCCAGATTGATGTTCCGTGCTTCGGCACTCTTGCCTTTGGCTCGGTTGCCTTTCGCATCCCAAAGGGTTTTCGGGATGGTCTGCTTGCAACTGAACTGCGCCACAGTACCGTTGATTGTCACTCGTCCCATGATGGGGACAATACCGTCTTTCTCCTTGCTGCCGTTCACGTAGAACAGCACTTTGAATGTACTTCTTGCCATACTCGTTTTTTGTTTGCAAAGTTAAATATCAACGAGTTAGACCTTGATACGCAAATCGGTGACAAACGGTGCAATAGCATCTCTCATATGTTAAATCTTACTCTTTCACGGGTAATGATTTGCAAACCATTCTTCTTCTTAAATCCGCTTTTCTTTGCGTTTTCCGATTTTTCGGCTTGTCATCATTTGACACCGTAACGACTCTGACATTAAGTCATTTAGCGTCATTTCTCCCGTTTTCGAGGTTATTCCAGAGATTTTTAGTAAGTTTGTAAATACGTATTCAGGAAATAAAAATGGGTGAACATATATGCTTTAGGAGAAACGAACGTTTAGCGACAGTCAACCCTTATTGGAGAGGAAACCGATGGTGCGCGGGCGTTTTTAATCGGCAGCATCGCTTCCGTCCGGGGATGGGGAGTGTACTGAAATGGCGTCTTTCGTCCAATCCCCAACGCAAAGAGAAGAAAACGGTGAAATGGGATCCAAAGGTTTGTTATCTCCGTTCATTGGATGCAGTGGGGGGAGATTCCCTGATATGGCTCGGACATAATTCTTTCTTTCTCCAGTTAGCAGGTAAACGAATCATGTTCGATCCTGTGTTCGGCAGTATTCCTTTTGTGAAGAGACAGAGCGAGTTTCCCGCTAATCCTGACATATTTACGGGGATTGATTATCTACTTGTCAGCCATGACCATTTCGATCATTTGGATAAACAGAGTATAGCCCGTTTACTGAAGAATAACCCGCAAATGAAACTCTTTTGCGGCTTGGGAACCGGTGAGCTGATTCAGGGATGGTTTCCCGAAATGAAAGTGATTGAGGCCGGATGGTATCAACAAATGGAAGATGAGGGATTGAAGATTACTTTTCTACCGGCACAACACTGGAGCAAACGTTCCGTACGTGATGGTGGCCAGCGACTGTGGGGAGCTTTCATTCTGCAAGGAAATGGAATTTCTCTTTATTATAGCGGTGATACAGGTTATTCCAGTCACTTCCGTGAGATTCCCGATCTGTTCGGAGCACCGGATTATGCTTTGTTAGGCATCGGGGCATACAAACCTCGCTGGTTTATGCGTCCCAATCATATATCGCCTTACGAATCATTGACTGCCGCCGAGGAAATGCATGCTGGTCTTATCATTCCCATGCATTATGGCACATTCGATTTGTCTGACGAGCCTTTGCATGATCCCCCGAAAGTCTTCGCAACAGAGGCTAAGAAACGGAAGATTCCGGTGAAGATTCCCTATTTGGGAGAGATTGTGAAATTGAATAAACAGAAATAATTAGATAAGTACCTGCCATGAATTAATCGTTATTTTTCTAGGTACGGATTTCACGGTTTTTAGTGTTGTTATTGTTGCAAAGTAACCGTGTTAATCTGTGTAATCCGTGCCTAAATTATTATATAAACTAATTATGAATACATATTTACGAATAAAGAGATGAAGAAATTAGAAGTAAAAGATTTGAAAGAAAACTTTTTCGAAGCGAAAAGAGTGGATGCTAGTTACAGCCGGAACAAAAGAAAAGTTTAACACGATGACAGCAAGTTGGGGTGGTATCGGCTGGTTGTGGAATAAACCGGTTGCTTTCGTTTTTATCCGTCCCGAACGGTATACATACGAATTTATAGAAAAGAATGATCACTTGACACTTTCTTTCTTGGGAGAAGAAAATAAGAAAATCCATGCAGTCTGTGGTTCCAAATCCGGACGGAATGTAGATAAAGTGAAAGAAACCGGATTGAGACCTATATTTACAGAGGAAAGGAAATGTGCTGTTCGAGCAGGCACGTTTGAGTCTGGAATGTAAGAAACTTTATGCTGACACTATCAAACCGGAATGTTTCCTGGATAAAGAATCAATAGAAAAGTGGTACGGTGGTGCTCATGGAGGTTTCCATAAGATGTATATTGTAGAAATTGAAAATATTTATTCGGAGTAAATTTAGCGAACTTTTTTATAATTTTAGCCGATTTTGATGAATGCAATGGAGAAGCCCCTGAACTCAAAAGATTGAGAACAGGGGCTTCTTTTAGTTTACTATGTTTATTCTACTATGTAATTAACGTAAAATTTTATTTAGACGGAGCTTTCTTCACCCATTTGTCCAACCATTCAAAGAATGTGCGCTGCCATAACACTCCATTCTGTGGCTTCAATACCCAGTGGTTTTCATCCGGATAAATCAGCAGCTCTGCAGGAACACCACGCATCACGGCAGCATCAAAAGCAGCCATAGCCTGATTAGCCAGGATACGGTAGTCTTTTTCTCCATGGATACAGAGAATAGGAGTATCCCATTTCTCTACGAATAGGTGAGGAGAGTTGGCAAACGTACGCTGTGCCACCGGATTCTGTTTTTCCCAGTATGCGCCTCCCATATCCCAGTTGGCAAACCATTTTTCTTCAGTTTCCAGATATTGCATTTCCATGTTGAAGATACCATCATGAGCAATGAACGCTTTGAACCGTTTGTCGTGATGTCCGGCCAACCAATATACGGAGAATCCTCCGAAGCTGGCACCTACGCATCCCAGACGATCTTTGTCCACATACGGCTCTTTTGCCATTTCATCGATAGCAGTGAAGTAATCCTTCATACACTGGCCACCGTAATCGCCGCTAATCTGTTCGTTCCATTCCACACCGAATCCCGGCAAACCGCGACGGTTCGGAGCAACGATGATATAATCATTAGCTGCCATAATCTGAAGTTCCAGCGATAAGACCAGAACTGGCTTACCGGACTCTGCGGACCTCCTTCGCAGAACAGTAAAGTCGGATATTTCTTGTTCGGATCAAACTGTGGAGGATAAATCACCCATGTCAACATCTGTTTACCATCTGTTGTTTTCATCCAGCGACCTTCCACTTTACCCATTTCCAACTGGTCATAGATTTGTTTGTTCTCCTGTGTCAGTTGAGTGGTAGAACCATCCAGTGCCACAGAGTAAATCTCATCACCCATACTCATTGAATGACGTTTCGCAATCAGCTTATCTCCGAAAAGAGCTACCCCTTCGTAATCATACATTCCTGAAGTAATAGCCTTTACCGAATCATTTGCCAGGTCAAGCGCATAAATTTGTGATTCTCCATGCCATACACCTGTGAAATAGATCACTTTAGCATCTGCTCCCCAGACAAAAGCATCCACATTCGATTCGAATGCCTTACTCACAAAACGCTTCTCGCCAGTTTCCAGGTTCATGATGAACAGACGGTTCAGATCAGCTTCGTATCCGTCACGTTCCATGCTCTGCCAGGCAATATACTTGCCGTCCGGTGAGTATTGCGGGTTGGTATCATATCCTTTGTTCTCTTCAGTAATATTTTCTGTTTTCTTAGTATTCAAGTCATAGATATAAATATCAGAGTTGGTAGAAATCGCATATTCCAGTCCTGTCTTTTTACGGCAAGTGTAAGCCACTTTGTCCGAAGTCATATTCCAGGCAAGTTGCTCAATGCCACCCCAAGGCTTCATCGGACTTTCATACGGTTCGTCGTTCAGAATATCCACAATATTGGAAATGCCGTTACCATCAAAGTCGGCAACAAAAGGATGCGGAGCGGTTGTCACCCATTCATCCCAATGTTTGTACATCAGGTCGGTAACGATGATACCGGTAGCTTTCGGCAGGTCCGATACTTATCAGCAGTGCTTTCTTTCGTCTTTACTTGTGAAATAAACAGCAGTTTTTTGCCATCCGGTGAGATGGAATATCCTTCAATATCTCCGTCGTAGTTGGTCAGCTGCTTGCGCCCGCTACCATCCGGATTCATTTCATAAAGCTGGCTGCTTCCGTTGTCATTACTTAAGAATGCCAGTTTGGTGCCTCCCTTAATCCAAGTCACCTCATTTTCCTGATACGGGGTATGAGTGATTTGTTGATTTTCGCTTCCATCTGCGTTCATTACGAAAACTTCGCGGTTACTTTTGTTTTCCGGTACGCTGTAATACGCTACCGTATACGCAATTTTCTTTCCGTCGGGCGATACGGCGAATCCGCCGATACGTCCCATAGCCCAAAGTGCTTCGGGAGTCATGCGCTTCCCTTCGATCTTAATATCCGATTTCTCGATAAGCACCTGATCTGTCTTGCCTGCGTCTTTGGTTCCTCCGCAGGCAGCTAACAACATTGCTGCCGACATCATAATTAAATTAGCTTGTCTCATATATTTTATAAAATGTTTATTTTCTTGCGAAGATAGTGAAAAAAGGATTTAAATCTTCTTTTTCTGCCAGTTTCCTTTCTTCATATACCAGTAGCAGAACATCAGCGTGAAAATACCATATACGCATTCCGTTGTCCAGGCAAATGCGACGTCCATCCGCAGGTACATGATGAAATATGCAGAGTATGTGACGTAGATAGCCAATACACAAAGTTCCATAGCCAGTGCAGTCCGCGTATTCCTGTACCTGATACTGATTGGAAATACACGTTGGCAGGCACCAGCACCAGATAGGCAGAACACAATACCCACAGTGAAGGCACGGATGCTGCTCTCAAATCCGGCATATCTGTATAAATACGTAGGATCAGATCCGGAAATAGACAGAAGAATATCAGAATTGGCAATACAAATATATATCCAATGCGAATGTGCTGCCTGATAGTACCCCGTACACAATCCTGTTCACCTGCACCGATCAGATTGCTGACCAATGAACCACAGGTGGATGCAAATGCCATTGCAATCATAAACGGGATTCCCGATACGTTTCGGATAATGTTCGCGATTGCCAAAGACCGTTCTCCCAAATGCTCCACAAATAGAAAGAACATAAACCAGGTAGACAAAGAAACAAAGTTCTGAATCATTGTCCACACAGAAACATTCAGTATTCGTTTCAGTGTTTTCCCTTGGAACTTAGGCAGTATATTCAATGCATACTTCCTGCAGTCAATCCGCTTCCAGGTATAGATGATAAAGAAAATCACCGATACCATTTCAGCCAGCGAAGAGCCGATAGCAGCACCGGCAATTCCCAATTGCGGGAAACCGAATTTACCGAAAATCAGGATATAATTGAATACCACATTCGAAAGTACCATCACAATAGAGTTCAAAGTCAGCGTCTTGGTTTGTGTCGTACCTACAAAGAAGGCGCGGAACATGACCATGATAAAAGAGAAGAAGAACCCGTACACACGCCAATGAATATAACTCTCGGCTGCATCGTAAATGTGAGGAGACGAAATGATATTCTTGAGGATATATGGTGAGAATACGATGGAGAACGTGAATAAAATCACTGCCATGGCAAGCAGGAAATATATGCCCTGATAAAAAATGGGTCCGATTTCCTTGTAGTTTCCTTCTCCATTGCGACGCGCAATTAATATCTGGGCACCGATGCTGAAACCGAATGCCATCATGAAAATGGCAAGGTAATATACACCTGCAATGGCGGAAGCACCTAATTCGATTTCTCCGACACGTCCCAGAAAAGCAGTGTCCGTCATACCAATCATCTGTTCCATAATCAGACTGATTAGGATAGGGTAGGAGATTGTCCAGATTTGTTTATAAGAATATTTAGTTTTCATCTTATTTTATTTTTTAGAGAAAGAAAGCCGGGCAACCAAAATAGGATGTCCGGCTTTCTTAGAATATGATTCAGGAATTACTCCTTATTTTTATTCTGTCTTTGCTGCTGCAATTGCTCTTGTTGCTTTTGCATCGCCTCCAGGCGAGCAGCAAATCCGGTCTTTTCATTTGTTTCGGGTCTTTCTTTTTCGCTTCAAGAATAGCCAACAATTTAGTTTCGTCAGTCGTTCTACGAAGCAGAATCATAGTACCCACACTAATCAGCGTTGACACGAAGTAGTAATAGTTCAAACCTGACGGATAATCGTTCAAGACGAACAAGAACATAATCGGCATCAGATACATCATCCATTTCATAGCCGCCATTTGTGGCTGCGCTCCGGTATCCTGCATAGACATTGTGTACTTTGTGTTCAAGATGTTTGTCAACGTCATCAGCAAGCAGAACAAGCTAAGGTGATTGCCAAGGAACGGGATATGGAACGGGAATGTGATGATAGCGTCATAAGTAGAAAGGTCGTCCGCCCACAAGAAACTCTGTTGACGCAGTTCGATAGCACTCGGCACGAACATAAACAAAGCCATCAGGATAGGGAACTGCAATAACATCGGCAGACAGCCACCCATCGGGCTTACCCCGTATTGGCTGTAAAGGCTCATCACCTCCTGCTGTTTCTTCATTGCATCTTCCTGCTTGGGATATTTCTTGCTGATTTCGTCAATTTTCGGTTTTAATACACGCATCTTGGCAGAAGACATGTACGTTTTCCAGGTAGCCGGATAAACCAGCACTTTCACCATAATAGTCAGAATCAACAGAACGATACCCATGCTCAATCCCCAACCGGACAACCAGTCGAATACGTTGATCGTGATAAACTGGTTAATCCAGCGAATCAACGGCCAACCTAGGTAAACCAGTCGGTGAAGCTCCCATTTCTCGTCACGTCCTTTATCCAGCGCTTTCAGCGTCTTGAAGTGGTTCGGACCGAAGTAGAAGTACATCTCTGTCGGTTCCTTGCCTGACGGATCAAAGAAAGTATTCATTTCAGCAGAATAATCTTTGATATATCCGCTTCCCTGTTGTTCCATTCTTGACTTAACGGAAACCTTGTCGAAATCCTGTTCAGCGATAAATACAGACGAGAAGAACTGATTCTTGAAAGCTACCCAATCAATGCGTCCCGGCAAATCCTGACTGTCATCTTTGGCAGCAGACAAGTTGTCTACATTGTCACCTGTTACTTTATAAGTCAGTTCCGACAGACGATTCTCATAAGTGAATCCTTTTTCCAGTTGGCGGGCACGTTGTGACCAGTCGATGTCCACATACTTAGTACTAGCCAACTTGTCTTCCATGCCTGTCGCTTTGATTTCAAAGTTCATCAGGTAGCTATCCGGTTTCAGCGTATAGATGAAATCGATATAGCTTGCGCTATCCGCAGCCAGGCGCATTGTAACACTACTGTCCGTCTTGTTCACAGCTTCAAAGAAATAATCTTTGGTCTGGATGGCTCCTGCCTTGTTGTAAAAGTTGAAGTTCATCGAAGCATCGTCACCGTCGAACAACATGACCGGCGTCTTTTTGTCTTGTGCCATATAATCTTTCAGCATGGCTGAATAGACACGTCCGCCTTTGGTTGTGAAAGTGATTTCCGCTACATTATTCTGGATGCTGATTTTAGAGTCGGTTCCATGCAAGGCATTGAAAAACAAAGCAGAAGAATCGGCAGCCGATGCCACCTCTTTTTGACTGTTAGCCAGTGCAGCTTCCGTTTTAGCCTTCAACGCTTCCTCCTGCTGCTGTACCACGGCAATAGAATCGTAGTATTTCTTTTGCGCAGCTATCTGTTCCTCGCTTGGACGGCTCAAAAAACTGAATCCTACCAATAATATACCTATCAGAACGAGACCTGTGATGGTGTTTTTATCCATTCTTATTTTAATTACAAATTATATAAATTACAAACTACCGGTTGTTTACCACGTATCGTTAGCCGTTCACCGTTGCTTTTTCGTTTTCGATGGCAGCTTTCACAAATGCAACGAACAACGGATGAGGGTTCAGTACCGTACTGCCATATTCCGGATGGAACTGTGTACCGACAAACCATTTCAAAGTCGGAATTTCAACGATTTCTACCAGATCCGATTCAGGGTTGATACCTACACATTTCATGCCGGCAGCTTCATATCGGTCTTTATAATCATTGTTGAACTCATAGCGATGGCGGTGACGTTCCTGAATATGTTCCTGTCCGTAAGCCTGATATGCTTTCGAACCTTTCTGCAATACACATTCGTAAGCGCCCAGGCGCATCGTACCACCCATGTTGGTGATTGCCTTCTGTTCTTCCATGATATCAATCACGTTGTGCGGAGTTTTTTCATCCATTTCGCGTGAGTTGGCATCAGTGTATCCCAGTACGTTGCGGGCAAACTCAATAGCAATACATTGCATACCCAGACAAATACCGAAAGTCGGGATGTCATGTGTACGTGTATATTTGATAGCGACAAACTTGCCGTCGATACCTCGTTGACCGAATCCCGGACCAATCATTACGCCCGCCATACCTTTCAAAGCTTCAGCTACATTCTCATCTGTCAGCTTCTCGCTGTTTACGAAATGAACTTCCACTTTGCGGTCATTGTAAGTACCCGCTTGCGATAAAGCTTCACGGATAGACTTGTAAGCGTCCTGCAAATCGTATTTTCCAACCAGTGCAATATTGATCGGTTCTTTTGTCTCTGCAGCGTGACGACGTTCCAGGAATTTACGCCATGGGCCGAGTCCCGGAGTTTCTCCTACCGGCAGTCCCATCTTTTCGAGGATAGTGCTGTCCAACCCTTGTGCTTGCATCAGGATAGGTACTTCGTAAATTGTTTCCGCATCAATAGATTGCACAACGGCTTTATCGTCTACATTACAGAATTGTGCCACTTTCTTACGCAATCCGTCACTTAGCGGATGCTCGGCACGCAGTACCAGTACATCCGGCTGAATACCTACACTTTGGAGTTCCTTTACAGAATGTTGCGTCGGTTTTGTTTTCAATTCTCCGGCAGCAGCAAGATAAGGAACATAGGTCAAGTGTACGCAAAGAGCGTTCTTACCGAGTTCCCATTTTAACTGACGGATACTTTCGAGGTAGGGGAGTGATTCGATGTCACCTACCGTACCACCGATTTCAGTAATCACAAAATCAAACTTGTATTTATTACCAAGCAGTTTAACATTCCGTTTGATCTCGTCTGTGATGTGAGGAATCACCTGGATCGTTTTACCCAGATAATCTCCACGACGTTCCTTGTCAATGACGCTCTTGTAGATACGTCCCGTAGTAATGTTGTTCGCCTTTGTCGTTTGTATACCCAGGAATCGCTCATAGTGTCCCAAGTCGAGGTCGGCTTCGTGTCCGTCTACGGTTACATAGCACTCTCCGTGCTCGTATGGATTCAATGTTCCCGGGTCGATGTTGATATACGGGTCAAACTTCTGGATGGTTACATTATAACCTCTTGCTTGCAGCAACTTACCGATGGATGATGAGATGATCCCTTTTCCTAAAGAAGAGGCAACACCACCGGTGACGAAAATATACTTTGTTTCTCCCACAGCTATAACTGTTTTAATAATTGTTTACTTAGTAGTATTCTTACGAACTTAAAAACCGCAAAATTATAAAAAAAAGAGGAAGATTACAGTCTTTCGTCTCCACAATTTTATTAAAAAATGCAATTTTAAAAGAATGCTATGATTTCTAAACAAAATAATGTAGCTTTGCACCCTAAACCATAGACAAATATGATGAGAATTACTACTTTATGTTCAGCGTTTATTCTGTCAATCTTATCGTTATCGCTTTTTGCGCAGGAACCTGTCGAACCCACTTCACTTCCGACTGACTCTTTGCAGCCTGCTCCTGAAGTGATTAAACCAGCCAAAACGGTTAAATCTTCAACAGTTGTGGCAAAAGCCAGAGTCGTGAAAGCAGATACGCTTTCGGCGGAGCTTCAGAAATATTTGATGCTCAAACTGAATATGTCGGGGCCGACTCCGAAACTGGATACCGTTTCTTATTTATATAATAAGTATGTCGCGCAATTAGATTATCTGAACGACCTGTCCGTGCCGCCACGTTATATTCCGTCTGATCCCGATTATTTTCGTCTGTTCACACCATTGGCATATTATTATGCTCCGATGGCACAATATTCGAAATTGGAATGGAAGCCTATGCAATGGGATACCACTCCTCAACTGACAGCGGAACTTCTGCCTTATGATACCCTGGCATTTACCAAGACCCAGCGTGCCGAAAAAATAGTGAATAGTGCATTGATGGATCTTTATTTGGAACGTCCGAACTTGGTTGTCACTACAGAAGACCGCATTATGAGTCGTGATGTATTCCGTCATGATGTGAAGCCGAAGATATCTCCGAAAGCAACAGTTATCCATCTGTTCCAACCGGAAAATATGGATGATAATGTAGGAAAGGCCAATATGAAGATTAGTCGACCGAACTGGTGGGTGACCGGAGGTAACGGATCGTTGCAGATCAGCCAGAACCACCTTTCGGATAACTGGTATAAGGGAGGTGAAAGTAACTTCTCCGGATTAGCCACTTTCCAGGTTTTTGCCAACTATAATGATAATGAAAAAGTCCTGTTTGAAAATCAGCTGGAAGCTAAAGTGGGTATGACCTCCACACCGTCAGATGAATATCACAAATATCTGTTCAATACCGACCAGTTTCGTTTATATAATAAATTAGGTTTGAGAGCTTTCAAGAATTGGTATTATACCATTTCGTCCGAGTTCAAGACCCAGTTCTTTAATGGTTATAAAGCCAATAGCGAAGAATTAGTTTCCGCTTTCATGTCTCCGGCAGATTTGGCGGTCAGTGTCGGTATGGACTATAAATTGAGCAAGAAGAAATTTAATCTTTCAGTCTTTATGGCACCGTTGACTTACAACTTGCGTTATATCGGTAGCTCTGAAGTAGACGAAACTAAGTTTGGCTTAGACAAAGGAAAATGCTCTAAAAATGACTTTGGTTCCCAGTTACAATCTACATTGAACTGGACCATCATTTCTGCAGTAACTTTAGAGTCTCGTCTCAATTATCTGACCAACTATCATTGGGCACGTGTAGAATGGGAAAATACATTCAACTTCGTATTGAACCGTTATCTTTCTACTAAGCTCTATATACATACCCGTTTTGACGACAGCTCGAAACCGACTGAAGGAGACAGCTTCTTCCAGTTGAAAGAATTGCTTAGCTTCGGTATCAATTATAAGTGGTAAGTAAATCAAAGAAAAACAAATCAGGCGCGGAATTTCCGCGCCTGATTTGTTTAGGGATGTTGTACAAAATATGGGTGGTAAAATAGAACCCATGTGATAGCGGATTTTTCATGTTCAGGATAGTCTTAACTGTATATTTCTATTTGTGTGTAAAAAAAGAAAGCGTTTTTTCTTGTTTACTATTTATTATTTTATTTATCTTTGTCACCGAATTCAATCCATTGCCTAAGGAGTAATGGAAAAATGAGGGGTAAAAATACATGATCATTAAGAAAAATGACGATCGAAATCTTCTGCCAACAGATGTGATTGGCAGAAGCGTAGCACGCTCAAAACGCTGGTTAGTGGCAGTCGTACGTATTTGTCACGAGAAAAAAACAAGTGAGCGGCTTACGAAAATGGGGATCGAAAATTTCCTTCCAATTCAGCAAGAAGTCCATCAATGGAGCGACCGTCGTAAAGCTGTCGACCGGGTACTACTTCCGATGATGATCTTCGTTCACGTTGATCCGCAAGAACAAAAAGAAGTCTTAACTTTATCTGCTATCAGCCGTTACATGGTATTACGTGGGGAGAGTACTCCGGCTGTTATTCCTGACCAACAAATGTTGCGATTTAAGTTTATGCTCGACTACTCGGATGAGACGATCAGCATGAGTACATCGCCGCTAGCTCCGGGAGAAAAAATACGGGTAATCAAGGGACCATTGGCAGGACTGGAAGGGGAATTAGTAAATTTGAATGGAAAATCGAAAGTTGCTGTTCGATTGACAATGTTGGGGTGTGCATGTGTAGACATACCGGCTGGATGTGTAGAACCAGCATCAGAAAATGGGGATTTGAATGATTAAATAATCAATCTTTTTATAGGGGACATGGGGGATTTTACTACAAGAACATTACAAAAGATCTGCTTCATATAGCAGATTATCTATTTAATGTCGGTGACAAATATTAGGGGCTTGTTGTCCGATAACCTTCCCAATTAAAAAATCCACGAAATATTTAATTATATCTGCTTAAAAATAAAATAAGCAGTGACTACATTGGGCTTTTACAATTTAAAAATACGATAAACAGAATGAAAGGAATAGTTTTAGCTGGTGGTTCAGGCACTCGATTATATCTATGGGGGTGAGGAAAAGGCAAGCGAGTTTGTAAGAAAGAACACTGCGAGGCCTTTTTGGTTTTAGTAAGGGGCGATTTGAAGAGAGGTAGGAAAATGGAAATAGTGTCTAGAACTTGCCTTGTTTTTTGTGAGTATTATTGACTGTTTATTGTAGGATTTACATATTATCATTTTATATAATTAGAGTAGTATGTTAAAGATAAAATCAAGGCTAGTTACTGGCAGTGAAAGAAGTGTTGTTGTAAAAAAAAATATTATAGTCTCCTTTGCTATAAGGGGATTTAGTATCATTGTATCATTGATGCTTGTACCAATGACATTAGGATATGTTTCTAACGAGTTGTATGGTATTTGGCTGACGTTATCAAGCGTTATGGTTTGGCTTGGTTTTTTCGATATTGGATTCACATTAGGATTAAAGAATAAATTAACAGAAGCAATAGCACTTAAAGATTGGGGTAAAGGGAAATCATTAGTTAGTACAACATATGCTATGATGTTTTTTATATTTATTCCTATATGCTTTCTTTTTGAACTACTGATTCCATTTGTCAAATGGGCTGAATTTTTGAATGTAAATGTACAATACAACGATGAAATAACTCGTGTACTTTATATATTGGTTGCTTTTTTTTGTATGCAGATGATAGTAAATGTCCTAACATCTGTAATTGCTGCATTTCAAAAAGTAGCATTATCTACAGTGTTTCCTGTTATAGGAAATGTTCTCTCTTTAATAGCAATTTGGTTACTTACAAAATTTTGCCTTCCTTCTTTGGTTGCATTAGCGTTTGCAATATCGGCTATGCCAATTATTGTCATTGTTATTGCATCTGTAATTTTATATTGCGGAAAATTCAAAATGGTATCTCCTAGTTATAAGTATATAGATAAAAAATATGTTAAAAGCATATTCAGCTTGGGAGCACGTTTTTTTATCATACAGATACAATGTGTTGTGTTGTATCAGTGTACAAATATACTAATAAGTAATGTGAGCGGCCCTGAAGATGTCACTTCTTATAATATAGCATATAAGTACATGAGCGTTGCAATGATGGCTTTTACCATAATATTAGCACCATTATGGCCGGCATTCACTGATGCATATACAAAAAAAGATTTTGGATGGATGAATAATGTTTATAAAAAGATGTCTAAGTTGTACTTAATGTCAATGGTATTAATGATAATTATGACAATACTTTCACCATTGATTTATTCGATCTGGATAGGAGATAAAGCCAATATTACAGTGCTTATGACATCGACTATTTGTGTTTATATGATGCTACATAACTGGGATAGTTTACAGGTTAATATGATAAATGGTATAGGAACTGTAAAATTGCAGACATACGTAACGATGATTGGATTGGTGTTTCATATTCCATTATCATTGTATTTAGGGAAATATTTAGGATTAGGTGCCATAGGTGTCGTGTTATCTATGATAGTAATAAATATTATCTATAGCTGCTTTTTTACAGTCCAAATTAGAAAAATTTTAAGTCAAAAGGCTCAAGGGATATGGATAAAATAAGGATGATTATTTTAATGTTCGTGAGAAGAATATATTTTAAATTTAGAGGATATAGGGATGAAATGTTATCAAAAACAACGGAATTTGGTTTGGAAGGACATAGATGTATAGTTGCACAACCTTTTTTGATAGTTCATCCAGAAAACGTTTATATGCACGAATATGCACGAATAAATCCAAATAGTGTTATATTATCAAATAAGGGGAAATTTGTAATGGGTAAGTATAGCGTCGCATCGATTGGTTTAAGTGTAGTGCCTGATATGCATACTTCGACTGTAGGAATCCCACAATGTTGTTTGGGTGCATCTCATATTCATGATAAGATAGAAGACGTTATTGTGGATGAAGATGTGTGGATAGGGATGAATGTTACTTTATTGGGGGGAGCTCATCTTCACAGAGGATGTATAGTTGGGGCAAATACACTATTGAGTAAACATTTTTCACCTCCTCCATATTCAGTCGTGGCAGGAAATCCAGCTCGTATTATAGCTGTGAAATTCAATATAGAACAAATTTTGCAGCACGAAGCAAAACTGTATTCTTCAGAGGAACGATTTACAAGAGAACAACTTGAAGAGTTATTTACGAAGTATTATGAAGGAAAAAGAGTCTTTGGAGTTGATGCAAATTTTTCTGAAGATGACGAAACAAAACTAAAAAATACTATGCAATTTATTGGCTTCAAGTATCCTGAATTTGATTAAAACTACATATTGAAGTGTCAAAGGATAAGTCTCTTTAATATGTAATCCCATGTGTCAACACATCAAATATTCTTTTTATTGTGTTGCCAAAATGGGGTTTCATTTGTAAAGAAGTCGTTTTTGAAGAATATAAGGGAAGAGTATTATTGACAACGATGTATAGGGTGTGAAAACGTATTTTTGCTGGTGAAATCATAATGAGTTTAATAAAAAATAATAGTATATTTCAATATATAGCAGTTTTATTAATAATAGCTATGTCCGGAGCTCATGTAATTTTAGGATTATATGTGCCAATAAATCTTTTATTAATAATGTTTCTGGCATATTCATTTTTTTTCTATAAGCATCAAAAAGGAAAAATAAATAAATGGCCATTAATTTCATTAATAGTTATAGTTCTATGGATAATAATAGAACAAAAAATTATAAATATTGCATACGATAATTACTATTATCAATATATAATCTTCTATGTAGGCACATTTTTAATCGTTTCTGCAATATCATTTGATGATTTTGTGAGAAAACTTTTATCGTGTATAAAGTGGTTGTCATTGATATCGATAATAATAAATGAGCTATATTGGGCTGAACTCATTGCAGGAAAATATTATGCAAATGTCCTATCTTCTGGCATTACCGTGTCGGCATATATTTTCAATATGGGATGGGGGAGCCAAAATAGACTAGCTTCAATTTTTTGGGAACCAGGACAGTATCAAATAATTTTGAATTTTACATTAATATTATGTAGTAATGATATAATAGATTTATTTAAAGAGCATAGGTATATGATTTTAATAAAGAAGTATATAATTCTTATTGTAGCTCTAATGTTAACAAAAAGTACAGCAGGGTATATTGCGTTTGGTATTATATGTATATATGTAATGTTTAATGTTCTTGATAAACGAAAAATTGGGCAAGCGATTATAGTAACTGCTTTTTGTGTTACTTGTGTGTCAGTTTTGTTAAGTTCAGATGCAGTACAGGAAAAGTTTGCTCAAAAGAATGAAACGAGAGATACTTCTTATAGTATTAGAATGATGGACAATTTAGGATTATTACGGATGATTCAGGAAAGACCTATAGTAGGATATGGAATTCAAACAAAAAGCTTTCAAAGGAGAGCTTATGCAATAGATAACAGAACATCTAGTAACGGCTGGCTGAATGCAGGGGCTCAATTAGGACTACCATTTTTAATTTTCTTGCTTTTTTCTGTATGGCATGGACTGAAGAATATGTTTAGGGATAGAAAGATGATTTGTATATGTTTTGTTGTTGTTATAGTAGCTCAAGCTAATGAAGCTGCATATGCATTGCCATTTCTTAGTCTATTCCTATTCAGATTTAAGGCTATGAAAGAAAAACAACATGCTTATTTGAATAGATAAGTTTATGAAACGATTATTGATACCAAAGTTCAATTTTGGGGGACATTATTTAGAATATGTAAATCATATATATCAGTATGCTATCAATTCTAATAGAGTAGATGGTATTGAATATATATTTTGTCTTTCTTTTGAGTTTGCGAAGTACATTAGAGAAATTCCTGGTCGAGAAGATATTATTGTATATATTCTTTCCGATGAGGATATGAAGAAGCTGGATTTTACAAATAATTCTGCTTATATAAAGGATTATAAAGCAAATAGGTTGTTGAAGAAGCTTATATTAAAATATTCAGTTACTGATGTATTTCATATTCACCTTACAGATATAATGAGATTTCTACCTATCTTTACAGTAAGAGGAGTTAAGTATGCTGGCATATTCTATTCTGTATACTTTTATAAGATGAAGGAATTGGCTGGACTAAGAAAGTTACAGGAGTATGCTATACAGAAGTTTCTGTCAATAAATGATGGAGTTTCTTCTATTTTTATATGCAATGATAGTTCTGCAGCATGTGCATTTAATAAGTACTTTCATACAAAAAAATACAAGAAAATACCAGATCCTTTTGTTCTCATTAAAAGAGAAGAGAGTTTCTTGAAATTTAGAGAGCTCAATGGTATTTCTAATGATTCTATAATTTTAGCTCATTTTGGTTCAATGACAGCTAGGAAAGGTACACTAGAAATCTTGAAGGCTATTCTTAAAGTGAATAATTCAATTGCTAAAAATATGACTTTTGTTTTTGCAGGAAAAATAGATAAGAATATTCAAGATGAATTTCATAAACTGGTAAATAAATGTAAATCAAAAACCAATATTATTGTAAGAGATGAATTTTGTCCTTTCGATTATTTAGCAGGTTTATGTATGAACTCGCAATACATCCTGATGCCTTATTTTAATACAGAAAATAGTAGTGGAATGTTTGGATATGCTTCACAGTTTGGCGTGCCAGTGGTAGCAAACAACAAGAATCTAACGAGGAAACTTGTTAAGTATTATCATTTAGGTATACTTTTAGATGACATATCAAGCATTGGGCTCTGTGATTTTTTTAATTCATTATTAAAAACAAAGGTGTATAGGGTGAGTGATAAATATGCAAAAGTTAATAATGTGGATACATTCATACAAACAATTTTAAATTGTATATAAATTATGGATAACTCGAAACTAAGTAAAGCAAAATGTTTCATAAAGGCCTTCGGTTTATGGAATGCTATACGAATTCATTGGTATAGGCATATATCGATAAAATATGCAAAGTCATTCGAAAATAAAACTTATGCTTTGGATAGAAAACATAAGATAATATTGGACTTTGTCGAGGAGAGATTATCTATAGCTAGGTTTATTGGTGAGGGACATTTTGCAGGTGATACAACCAATGAATTAACTTCGTGCTTTAAAAATGTTGACGTATTGGGCGCGGAGACAATATGGATACTGTGGTGGCAGGGAAAGGAGCAGATGCCACCAATAGTAAGAAAATGCTATGATAGTCTGTTGAAGCATTCTGATGGATGGAAGGTTATTCTTATAACTGAAAAAAATATAAATGATTATTTGGTAATACCAGATAGGGTAATGAAGGATGTGGGAAAGACGAAATCGTTCACACATTTTTCAGATTATATTAGATTAAATCTATTATCAGAATATGGAGGGCTTTGGGTAGATGCAACTTTTTATGTAACAGACTTTTTACCGTCATATAAACAATATGGAGAATTTTATTCAATAAAGACGAAAGCTAAAGATAATTTATGTGTAAGTCAATATCGATGGTTTGTTTCATTAATGTATGTCTCACCAGACTCTGAATGGATTAGACATATTAGGAATATGTTCTGCTTCAATTGGACACATTATTTATATCCTGTTGATTATTTATTAATAGATTATTTGTTCGAATATGAACAATCTCATAATTCTATATTATCTACATTAATAGCAAATAATCCATATAATAATGAAGATGTTCTTTCTTTACAGAAGAACTTCAATGAATCTTTTGATTCAAACGAATGGAATTTATGGATTAATACAACAAATTATTTTAAACTTACTTATAAAGGCGAATTAATAGAACAGATAAATGGATGCCCTACATTTTATGGTCATATACTAAATATGATTTAATAACAATAAATACATATATGCACACTGATATTGTATTGTCTGGGGAGCATAATAGAAAGAGTTATATGATGTGGAGGAGGTATTATTACACAATGGTTCGTTAAGTCTTAAATTAACAAACAAAAGTAGTTCAAGTCCTTATACCCTATTTTATATGAATAAGAAAAAAATATGCTGGATTACTCCAGATTGCTTCATTGATTGCGATTTGAATTATTATAATATGCATGAAATCTTAAAGCATTATGATATTCATTGGATTGTGTTGTTTAGTAGGAATAATAGGTTCAAAGAATCAGATTTTGAACGAATAAAGAAAGATAATGATAATCTAACGATTGAATTTCTTTACTTTAAGCTTAGGATGCGCAATCCTATGAATATTGGGACCTATATACGACTTGGAAAAGCCATAATGAATCAGGAACCAGATATAATTTATATGAATAGTAGTGTCTCACTATGGGAGTTGCCTGTATTTTATTCATTGCCTATGGAGCATTATATTCAAACAGCACATCAAGGAGAAGTTCATGTAGGCATGAAGTATAAAAAACTATTAAACGTACTGCGGAGATTGGTTTATTCGCGAGTGAGATATGTTAATATGTTTTCTAAGTCACAAGCAGAGCTTTTTCAAAAAAGATTTCCTAACTCAAGAGTATTCAAGATACCTTTGGCATTAAAAGATTTTGGTGTTCCTAGCATTGAAAAAACTAAAGATGGCATTATTCGATTTCTTTCATTTGGTACTATCAATTATGCTAAGAATATTGATTTGTTAATAGATGCTGCATGCGTGCTTTATGATAAAGGATATCGAAACTTCAGAGTCTCGATTAATGGCATGTGTAAAGATTGGAGTTTTTATCAATCAAGAATTAAATATCCAGAGATTTTTGATATAGATATCCGGTCAATAGATAATTCAGAAATAGCTAATCTATTTGTGTCTGCTGACTATTTTGTCCAACCTTATAGAGTGGTGTCCCAAAGTGGTCCTACAAAGATTGCCTTTAATTATAATCTTCCGATTATAGCATCGTATTTGCCAGGTTTTTCGGATGAGATTCTTGAAAATGTAAATGGATATCTTTTTGAACCTGGAAATATAAATGATTTAGTTCGCGTAATGGCTTCTGCCATTGATACGTATACACGTGATTATAGTAAGTTGAAGGCTTCAATGGCAGAGCATACAGAACGGTATTATTCGGCAGAAAAAATAGCCTCTCAATATATAGATATGTTTGATGAAGTATTATGTAGATAGTTTTTTAGGTTAAAATTGTATGAAAGAAAAATTAAAGTCGGCTATTAAAGGTAATGTTTTTATCGTATGGTTACGTATTCTATTTGACAAAATAGGAGAGTCCTTTTCGTTGACTTTGTATAGTGGAAGTACGAACCAGACAAAGGATATCTTTAAAAAGCAGGCGGAATTACAAATCAGAATACATGCTTTGGAAAAGGGAATGTCTATTGGTCATGTAAGAGTAGGGTTTGGAAAAGAAAAGGCATTCTCTATTATTGAAGATCTTGATGATTTGCTAAAGAAAGGAGGTTCTAAACTGTTTGTTGTTGAATCTGTCTCTGTCTTGCAGAAGTATATTGATTTTAATGAGAATATGGGTGCTGATATGGTTGATGTAGAGGTAGCTCTCAATAAATTGTGCTCTTCATACAATATAAAAATCAATGATGTTGGTGGAATATATAATCTCAATCTAAAAGATATTTTAGGTAAAATCCAATGTTCTTTTGATTTATTTTCTCAATCACGTTTTTCTATTCGTGATTTTGGTAATTCGCCATTAGATATAGAGAAGGTTTGTGCTGCGTTAAAACTTTGTGAGCGTACTCCATCCGCTTGTAATAGGCAGAGTTGGAGAGTTCATATTTATACAGAAAATAACTTAGTAGCAAAAATGTTCGAATTGCAAGGTGGAAGCAAGGGGTTTAATAAGCAAATGCAATGTGCGATTCTTGTTTGTGGCGATTTGAGGAATTATGGTTTTTATGAACAAAATCTTCCTTTTGTTGATGGAGGACTTTACGCAATGAATCTTCTTTACTCTCTTCATTATTACGGATTAGCCACTATACCTTTGACTATGGGACATAAATGGAGAATAACAAAAAAAATAAAGCAAGAGATGCGTCTTCCGAGTCATGAGGTTCCAGTCCTTTTGATAGGTGTAGGGACATTTAAGGATGATTATAAAGTAGCGGTTTCGCATCGCTATATGTATAAGGACTATGTGAAATTTAATCAATAAGCAATGAAAATCGGATTACTTACATATCATCATTCTGCAAACTATGGTGCAGTAATGCAAAGCTATGCAACGTGTCGAGCCCTAAAAGAATTAGGTCATGAAGTTGAATTTATAAATTTCCAGCAAGATGAAAAAAGATCGAATAGCTCGATAATCTTTTATTTTAAGATAAAAGCGTTTGATAGATTTATGGAAACATTTTATCCAAGTGAAACAAAGATGATTCAATCTATGGACGACTTAAATGCAATAGCTTCAAATTATGACTGTTTAATGGTAGGCAGTGATCAAGTTTGGAATCCGGAGATCAGTCAAGGTAAATGTTTGGCATACTTCTTAGATTTTGGGGAATCTGACATTCGAAGAATCTCCTATGCTTCTAGTTTTGGAATCTCAAAATGGCCTGAACAATATCAGAGTTTACTACCGAGCATAAATAGCTCTCTTCATAAATTTTGTAGCATAAGCGTTAGAGAAGAGACTGGAAAACATCTTTTGAATAGCTTATTTAAACTCAACTCACAAGTCGTTTTAGATCCTACGTTATTACATGTTGACTATGATGAAATAACAGGAAGTATAGTGAATAATGATGAGGTGATTTGTTATTTACTCAATAGAACTAAATTACAATTAGAGAAAACAATCGGACTATCGAAATCTTGGGGTAAAACACCAAAAATGATTTCAACCATTAGACCTACACTGGGTTTTAGGTATGTCTATCCGCCATCGATTGAGAATTGGATTAGGTATATTGCCGGAGCTAAATTTGTAATAACGGACTCTTTTCATGGATTAGCTTTTAGCTTGATTTACAAGAAACAGTTTGTTGTGATATCCCCTAGTAATGGGAAAAATAGTAGATTAAAAGATCTACTTAAATCTGTGGGGCTTGAAGATAGATATTTTGATGAAAGTGATCCAATCATATACCATGAACTGCAAAATAAGAAAATAGATTATGATAAAGTGAATTCAAAACTTGATATTTTAAAGAAAATTTCATGGAATTATCTTAAAAATGCTCTTCAATAGAGGTGTAGGCTATGGAAAAGAAACGAATTTGCTACTTAGTGTCCTCGCTATGCAACGAAGGTCCTGTCAATGTAATGTATAACATCATTAAGAATATTGATTTCTTAAAATTTGATGTCTCTATTATTACATTTGTTCCAGAGAAAGAAACGACAAGAATGTATGATTTCTCAAAATTACCTATAAGTATATATCAACTTTCGAAGAATAAATTTCTGAATCCTATTTCATTATATTTGAGGTTAAAAGACACTGTTAATGAGATTGAACCGAATGTGTTACATGCTCATTGTCCGCGGTCCTTATATCTTATGGCATTTCTTCCAAAGAAATTTATTAAGGTATTCACTATTCACAATTATCCAAATGAGTTTCAGGTTGTACTATATGGTAAAGTTAAAGGTGAAATTGTTATTTTACTTGATCATATTTTCACTCGTTGGATAAAAAATGGGATTTGTTGTGCTCCCAATATTAGAGAAGATTATTTAACTAATAAAGGTTGGGATTTTAAATGTATTCCTAATGGTTCCTCTATGCCTGTTTGGAAGCATAATGACGATGAAAAATCAAAATATCGAAAAGAACTTGGATTGAAGGAGGGGATGAAATATTTCATTTTTATTAGTCGATTCTCACAGGAAAAGAATCCTGATATTGTCATCAGTGCGTTTCGTTTACTCGATAGATCAGACATTGGACTTGTGATGCTGGGTAAGGGACCCATGTGGGATAAACTTAAAAAACAAGAAAGTTCAAATATCATAATGCCTGGTTTTTCAAACAGGGTTTATGATTATATAATTGCATCTGATTTTTATATATCGGCTTCCAATACAGAAGGATTGGCGAATACCTTGTTGGAAAGTATGAGTGTTGGACTTCCTATGCTTTTGTCTGATATTCCATCGCATAGAGCGGTTATGAAAATGCTGGGTGATGATACAGGTATTCTTTACGATCAACATAATCAGAATAAATTGCTTGAAGGTATAATAGGTATAATAGAGCTGGACAGTCTTAAAGCTTCAAGACATATTCAAAGTCTTTACATTAAAGAATTTACTTCAGAAATAATGTCTAAACGTTATCAGGAAGAATATTTAAATCTTTTATCTAAATGAAAATTCTATATCTTATTCCTTGGCCAAAGCCTTTCGAGGATACAAATATTGATTTATCTGAAATAGTGAATACTCAATTTGGTTATTATACTTTAAGGAATGAAAAGATAGATATTGTATGGTATACGCACAGTAGAACATCACATATATATAAGATATGTAAGTTTTTGAAGATGCCACAGTTAAATCAATTGTTTTGTCAAATAAAACTAATTAGAGGGGGGGTGAAAATTATGATGTAATATATGTTGGCTTTGACATGCATTTATTGCCTTTAGCATTGTTTCGTCTTGTTGGATGGGTTAAAACTCCAATATTTGTTCTTTCACATTTCTCATATAGTACAAAATATACGGATAGCAGATGGAAAAAAATATATAAGAAAATCGAGAGATTTTTTGTCTATAAAGCAATAGATAAAATCTCATTTGCTTGTGAATCCCTTCTTGAAATAGCTAAAGAAGATTATCATATTCCTATTAGACATTGTAATGTTGCAAATTGGGGTGCTAATTTGGCTTTCTATAATAGAGGATTGTATAAACAGCCTTCAAACGGAGATTATTTTGTTGCGGCAGGTGGTATGAACCGTGACTATTTAACTTTAATAGAGGCTTTTAGACACATTGATTTGAAAAAGCCTGGAGTCAAAATATTTAGTAAATATAGAGATTATACAAAAGGACAATTATTACCACCAAACATTTCATTTGAGAATTTAATGGATGGATGTTCCTATTATGAAGCATACGTAAAGCTCCGCTATCATTATTATAATTGTATTGCGGTTTTATTGCCGATAGATTACGCTAATGATGTCCCAAATGGGGCAACTGTTTTAGTGGAGGCTTTAGCAATGGGCAAGCCAATTATTATCACAGAGGCTGACACGAATTATATTGATGTTGAAAAAGAGGGTGTGGGATTGATGGTAAAGAGGCATGATGTAGATGGGTGGATCAATGCTATAAATTTTTTAGTTGACAATCCACAGAAAGTTAAATCAATGGGAGAAAATGCATATTTATTAGCAAAATCCAAGTATAATGATAAATCATTTGCTAATAATATTCTGATGCAAATGAAACATGTAAATAACTAATAGAATTTTAGATGACAAAGATATTAATTACCGGAGGTAGCGGATTTATTGGCACTAATCTTATTGAACATTTCCTTTTAAATCAGAACATTGAACTTCTTAGTATTGATATTGAAAAGCCCAAAATCAGTGCACATAATCGCATTTGGAAACAAATAAATATATGTGATAAGGAGAGTGTCGTATCTGTATTTAGAGCGTTTCAGCCTGAAATTGTGATACATCTGGCTGCCCGTACAGATTTGAGGGGTGTTACGCTTCAAGATTATGATGCAAACATGAGCGGAGTGAGCAATGTATTAGCGGCTATAAATGAAGCCGGAAGTGTACAGCGTGCAATTTTTGCATCTTCTATGTATGTTTGCGAACCGGGGTATATGCCCAAAGACTTTGAAGATTATGCACCTCATACTCTTTATGGAGAGTAAAGTGGAAACCGAAAAAGAATTAAAAGGCCAATCCTACAACTTACATCTGAGTATCATTCGGCCTACAAGCATTTGGGGGCCTTGGTTTGGCGAGCCTTATGATAAATTCTTTCATATTGTTCTAAAGCATATGTATTTCCATATGGGTGAAAAGGCTTGCAAAAAAACTTATGGTTATATTGATAATGCAATATATCAAATAGAATCAATTCTCCGGGCTTCTCCGGAAAAAGTCAATCGGAATATTTATTACTTAGGTGATTATGAGGCCTATTCGATCACAGATTGGGCTAATGAAATAGCAAACATCGAAAGTATAAAAATTCCTCATGTCCCTTATTTTTGCTTCCGATGGATGGGGTATGTGGGAGATTGCTTAAAAAAGATAGGGATCGCTTTTCCTATGACGAGTTTCCGACTGCATAATATGACAACGGATAATGTTCATAATCTGGAGCCTATAAAATCAATAGCTCCTCATTTGCCGGTATCGAGGGTAGAGGGTACTAAGGTTACGTTGGATTGGATTCATAAGTATGAGTAACAGAGGCAGTATATGTTTTACTAATGGATAAAGCGGGATTTTATGAAAGTTTCAATTATAACTTCGTGCTACAATCGCGCAGCAACGATTCGGGGTGCTATCGAGAGTGTCTTAGCACAGGATTATAATGACATAGAGTTTATAGTGGTGGATGGCTCCAGTACGGATGGTTCGTTGGATATTATCCGAGAATATGCGGATCGTATCTCGATTATTATATCGGAACCTGACCATGGCATGTATGAGGCTATCAATAAGGGTATTCGTGTGGCTACGGGAGAGATAATCGGATTGCTGCATTCGGATGATTTTTTCTATGATAATGGGGTAATTGGGCGCATTGTAGAACGGATGAAACGGACACATGCTGATTTCTTGTATGGTGATGGTCTCTTTGTGAATCCTGATGATACGAATAAAGTGGTGCGCAACTGGATTGGAGGAGGGTATCGTCTTTGGAAAGTGCGTCATGGATGGCTTCCTCTTCATCCCACTTGCTATATACGACGCGATGTAATGATGAGACAGGGGCTTTATAACGAGAGTTATAAAATTGCAGCTGATAGTGACTTATTGGTACGTTATCTGTTGACCGGTGGACTCACGGTGACATATCTCAATGAATATGTCGTGCGGATGCGTATGGGTGGGCTTTCTACTGATAGCGCTAAACGTAAGAAGATGTGGGAAGAGGATATTAGGGTATATGTCTCACACGGATTATGGCCTACTCTGACCAAGTTGGAAAAAATGGCTTGGAAAGTACCGCAATTTGTACTCGCATTACTGAAAAAATAGGTAATTATTCCAGATAAGAATTATAAAAATATAGTATATGCAGGAAGTCCAACGTTTCAACAAAGTCCTAAAATTTTTGGTCCTTTTGGGGGATCTTATTTTGCTGAACCTGCTTTTATGGGGATTTAATTTGTTTCTGGGTACCCGTTTCTGGTGTATCCATTGTGGTTCTATCTTTCAGGGAATGACTCTTATCACCCTGTGTTATTTACTTTGTAACATGCATTCAGGTGTTATTCTTCACCGTCCTGTGGTTCGTCCTGAACAGATCATGATTCGTGTTTTACGTAACATGGTTCCTTTTGTCTTTTTATCGGTTTGTACGTTGCTTGTTTTTCATTTTCATTTTTCTCATTCCCGCTATTTCGGACTGTTTTATGTTGCACTGATAATTGTCATTATTAGCTACCGCTTAATTTCCCGTCACTTACTGGAGATTTATCGAAAAAAGGGCGGAAATGTCCGCAAGGTAGTATTGGTTGGGAGCCATGAGAATATGCAGGAACTTTATCATGCGATGACGGATGATCCTACGTCCGGTTATCGTGTACTGGGGTATTTCGAGGATTTTCCTTCGGACCGATATCCACAGGATGTTCCATATTTGGGACAACCCAGTGAAGTAAATCTTTTTTTAGAAAAACATGTAGGAGAGATCAACCAGCTTTATTGCAGCCTTCCTTCTGTACGCAGTGCGGAGATTGTTCCCATCATTAATTACTGTGAGAACCATCTGGTTCGTTTTTTTAGCGTTCCTAATGTCCGTAATTATTTGAAACGTAGGATGCATTTTGAATTATTGGGTAATGTTCCTGTACTTTCCATTCGTTGTGAACCATTGGAGTCATTGGAGAACCGTATTATCAAGCGTGCCTTTGATATCGTTTGTTCAGGGCTGTTTCTTTGTACAGTATTCCCGTTCGTTTATATATTTTTTGGAATCGCCATCAAGCTAAGTTCTCCCGGTCCTGTTTTTTTTAAACAGAAACGCAGTGGTGAGGATGGTCGTGAATTCTGGTGTTACAAGTTTCGTTCGATGAAGGTTAATGCGCAATGTGATACTCTTCAGGCAACAGAGAATGATCCTCGTAAAACACGTATCGGAGAGATAATGAGAAAGACTAGTGTGGACGAATTACCGCAATTCATCAATGTGTTGAAGGGTGATATGTCCATTGTAGGTCCCCGTCCACACATGTTGAAGCATACGGAGGAATATTCCAATCTGATAAATAAGTTTATGGTTCGTCACTTCGTTAAACCTGGAATAACTGGCTGGGCTCAGGTGACGGGCTTTCGCGGTGAGACGAAAGAGCTCTGGCAGATGGAGGGTCGTGTGCAGCGTGATATCTGGTATATAGAGCATTGGACTTTTTTATTGGACTTATATATTATGTATAAGACGGTGTATAATGCCATACATGGAGAAAAAGAAGCATATTAAAAAATAAAACTTAGGAATTAAAGGGCATTTAATTATGAATTTAAGAATTATGATGAGAAGACTAAACAAGAGAAATTTGTGGCTACTATTGTTGCCATTACTATTGGCTGCCTGTCAGTCTTATAAAAAGGTTCCCTATTTCCAGAATGTGGAAGTTGTGAACGAGGTAGAACAACAGGAAAAATTGTATGATGCAAAAATCATGCCCAAGGATTTGTTGACTATTGTGGTATCGTGTACTAATCCTGAACTTGCGATACCTTTTAACTTGACAGTGGCCAGCAATGCCGGAATAGCAGTGAGTACTTCGTCTTATGTGACTACTCAACCTGTATTACAACCTTATTTGGTAGATAATGAAGGAAATATAAATTTTCCTGTATTAGGAGAATTGAAGTTAGGAGGCTTAACGAAAAGGGAAGCGGAACAGCTGATTATAGATAAATTGAAGCCTTACATGAAGGAGACTCCTATTGTAACGGTGCGTATGGTCAATTATAAAATATCTGTTATCGGCGAGGTTACTCGTCCCGGAACTTTTACTATTTCTAATGAGAAGGTAAATTTATTAGAAGCTTTGGCCATGGCTGGTGATATGACGGTATATGGTCTTCGTGATAATGTGAAGTTGATTCGTGAAGACGCAAACGGTAAACAGCAAATTGTAACCTTGGATTTGAATAAGGCCGAAACCATTCTTTCGCCTTACTATTGGTTACAGCAGAATGATATTGTCTATGTGACCCCCAATAAAGCAAAAGCTCGAAATTCGGATGTGGGCAACAGTACCAGTCTTTGGTTCTCCGCTACCTCTATCCTGGTATCCATTGTCAGCCTATTAGTAAATATTTTAAAATAATGATTTGCAATGAAAGAAACAGATTTCAACGAAGCAAAAGAATCTAAGGAAGAAAATATAGACGTCAAGGAACTCTTGTTTAAATATTTGATCCACTGGCCTTGGTTTGTAGGTGCGGTTGTGGCGTGTTTGATTGCAGCTTGGGTCTATTTGTATATGTCCACTCCCGTATATAATATTTCCGCTACGGTTTTAATAAAGGATGATAAGAAAGGTGGTAGTGCCGGAATGCTTTCCGGGTTGGAGAGTCTGGGATTGGATGGTATGATCTCTTCTTCGCAGAATATTGATAACGAAATTGAAGTTCTCCGTTCAAAGACTATCGTCAAAGAGGTGGTTGAAGATTTGGGACTCTATATTTCTTATACAGATGAGGATGAGTTCCCTTCCAGAAACATATATAAGACTTCACCTGTACAAGTGAGTCTGACTCCGCAGGAGGCTGATTTGTTGGAGGAGCCGATGATAGTGAAGATGGCATTACAACCACAGGGAAGTATGGATGTGACTGTGAAGATTGACGATGATGAATATCAGAAACATTTTGAGAAATTGCCGGCGGTTTTTCCTACCGATAAAGGGACATTGGCTTTTTTCCTGACGCCGGACTCGGTATTATCTTCTAAAAAAACATTGGAAGAAACTACAGATTTGGAAAAGACTACACGCAATATTACAGCAACAATTAATAAGCCTTTGACGGTAGCGAAATGGTGTTGCAAGAATATGACTATTGAACCTACTTCCAAAACTACTTCTGTAGCTGTCATATCATTGAAAAATTCAAATGTACAGCGCGGCAAGGATTTTATCAATAAGCTATTGGAGATGTATAATATCAATACGAATAATGATAAGAATGAAGTGGCACAGAAAACTGCAGAATTTATCAATGAACGTATTAGTATTATCTCGAAGGAACTGGGTAGTACGGAAAAGGATTTGGAAAGTTTCAAGCGAGGAGCAGGTATTACAGATTTGACTAGTGATGCACAGATCGCATTGACGGGTAGTGCTGAATATGAAAAGAAGCGTGTGGAGAATCAAACCCAGATTAATTTGCTGCAGGATTTGCAGAAATATATGCGGAATGAAGGTTATGAGGTTCTACCTAGTAATATCGGATTGCAGGATGTGAATCTTGCCGCTGCCATTAATCGTTATAATGATGTGCTTGTTGAGAGGAAACGTTTGTTACGTACATCAACGGAGAATAATCCTACCATTATAAATCTTGATACTAGCATTAGTGCAATGAAAGAGAATGTACAAGTATCTTTAGATAGGGTTTTGCGTGGATTGTTCATCACAAAGGCTGATCTGGATCGTGAGGCGAACCGTTATTCCCGTCGCATTAGTGAGGCACCTGGTCAAGAGCGTGAGTTTGTGAGTATTGCACGTCAACAGGAGATTAAGGCCGGACTTTATCTGATGTTGCTTCAGAAGCGTGAGGAGAATGCGATAACTTTGGCTGCTACTGCCAACAATGCAAAGATTATAGATGATGCTATAGCGGATGATGCTCCTGTGTCTCCTAGAAGTAAGATTACTTATTTGATCGCTTTGATATTGGGAGTCGGAATTCCGGTAGGGGTTATTTATTTGCTCGAATTGACTAAGTTTAAGATTGAAGGTCGTGCAGATGTAGAAAAACTAACCAGTGCACCTATTGTCGGTGATATCCCATTAACTGATGAAAAGCAGGGTGCTATTGCTGTATTTGAGAATCAAAACAACCTGATGAGTGAAACCTTCCGCAATGTCCGAACGAATCTTCAGTTTATGCTTGGAAATGACAAGAAGGTAATTTTGGTTACTTCTACAGTCAGTGGTGAAGGTAAATCCTTTATCTCTGGTAATCTTGCTATCAGTCTTTCTTTGTTGGGGAAGAAAGTAGTGATAGTTGGTCTCGATATTCGTAAACCGGGTTTGAATAAGGTATTCAATATATCAAAAAGAGAACAAGGTATAACTCAATATTTGGCTAATCCGGAAAAGAACTTGATGGATTTAGTACAGCTTTCCGATGTCAGTAAGAATCTTTATATTCTTCCTGGTGGAACAGTTCCTCCTAATCCTACCGAATTGTTGGCTCGTGATGGCCTGGATAAAGCGATTGAAACGCTCAAGAAGAATTTTGATTATGTAATTTTAGATACTGCCCCTGTCGGTATGGTAACTGATACCTTATTGATAGGACGTGTGGCTGATTTATCTGTTTATGTATGTCGCGCAGATTATACTCGTAAAAATGAGTATACTTTGATTAATGAACTTATTGATGGAAATAAGTTACCTAACCTATGTACTGTGATAAATGGTTTGGATTTGAAGAAAAGAAAATACGGTTATTATTACGGTTATGGTAAATATGGCAAGTACTATGGTTATGGCAAACGATACGGCTATGGTTACGGCTATGGAGAAACTAGTAATAATAAAGAGAAATAGAGTGCTTCAAAGTACTTTTAGAAAACGTGAGATGAAAAATGTGTAGGTCCCTAGATTTATGTGATAAACATGAATACCCTACATGTGGTTGATTAGGAACAATACAGTGGTATTGTCCTAATCTATGCCCTCGTATCAGTGTGAAAGCCGATACGATTTCCCACCATATCAACTGTCTGTGAAGATCGTTGATATTTTTTTTGTATGCTGCAAGGCAATTACAGTTCCCGGTATTCTGCAATACAATTAAAACACGGACACTCCTTCATCGGATTCAAATCACGATGTCCCACAATCAACGCTTTTGGAAACTGTCTCTGTAATTCACGGAGTAAAGCGAGTAGGGAACCCTGTTGATTCAAAGTGCGAGTATCCTTGGGCTTTCCATCCGCATCCAAGCCACCTTCATAACAGATACCTATCGAATGGCTATTATGATTACGGCAGTGTGCCCCGACCTTTTCTAACGCACGTCCCCGGTGGATCTCCCCGTCGCGAGTAATGTAAAAATGATAGCCAATATCACGGAAACCACGGTGCAGGATATGATCTTGTCGGCAAGCCTCCGCCGAAAGGGATTTTCCTTCCGGCGTGGCACTGCAATGAATGATAATCAGTGTAATAGTTCGCATAGATCTATATGCAACTTTGTACTCCGATCAAGCCCCCGATAGCGGTGGCAACGGTGATGATTACTTTGATAATGAAGCTCCATACGGAGCGGGAAGAGGATGATTTGCTCATACAATAATAGGTTTTAAATAAATGGATAACAGTTTTCTTTTGTCACAGAGCTGCAAACTACGCAACTATGCACACTACTACACAGACTCACACAGAAATAAATAATCGACTACTTTAATGACTACCAATTAAATTATAATCTGTGGAAATCTGTGTAATCAGTGGTGAATCTTTTAAGCAGCAGGGTCAGGTGCTTCGCCGCCTCCGTCCGGTTTCGGATCAGGGTTGTCACCCGAATCAGAACCTCCTCCGGCAGTTGTCGGTTTCTGATATTCCGCCTGCTGTTTCAACTGACTGTCGAGTTTCAGATTATTGGTCGACAGATTACCAGTGGCACGAGCTTTCAGACGCATGCCGCTAATATTCTTCTCCAACGAGAACTCTTCCAGCGTATCGGCTGCCTTACTGCGAATACCCACACCAAAAATGGCAAGATCATCAATTTTCACACATTTGCCATCCAGCAACAATTCCTTGATGCAATCTACCATATCCGAAAGCACACCTTTGATGACACCACCGGAATACGGTGAATTGTGCTTCGACATGTGTTCGGCAAGCTTAGCCAAATCAAACGTCTCGTCGCTTACTGCACGGGCGAACCACTTACCCGCATTCAAGCCTTTCTTCTGCTGGTTCTGATAAATTTTGTAACGAATCATAAAACAATAAATTAAAGGGTTAAACATATTGTCCGGGGATTCTTTTCCCTTTCGACGATACAAAGATACCACCCTCAAACTCCGGAAAATCAATAGTACACAGTTGCGTACGATTGTTGTCGGTTGTGTGCAATTATGATCGATTATTCAATGAAAAAGCGTTGGCTATGTAGAAATATTTTGCTATTTTTGTAATTGTAAATCAGAAACTTATCCATTATGAACGAATTCAAAATACGTGCCTACGGGCGCATGGAGCTGGCGCAACTCTATTCTCCGGAACTTACCGATATTGCTGCCTATCGAAAAATGAAGAAATGGATCTCTTTGTGTCCCGGACTTCTGCAACGCCTGTACGACTTAGGCTACGAATCAAAGCGACGTTCATTTACACCATTGGAGGTGAGAGTGATTGTGGATGCCCTGGGAGAGCCTTAAATAAAGCGTCGCTTTATGATGCATAAAGCACCGCTTTACGATGTCTAAAGCTTAGCTTTACACCTTCTAAAGCGATGCTTTATACAGTAAAAACGGATGCGGTAATCAAAATGAATGTACCAGTCCAAACGATTACAGTAAGTAAGGCGGGGACAGTGGGGACACTTTCCCCGTTTCACTCATACACACACGCACGCGCGTAACTTCCTTTGCCGTCTACACTGATTAGCTTGCCTTGTCGGGTGAGACGTTTCAGCCAGGTGATGGCGGTGCTTTTGTTGATACCCAGAGCTGTTGCTTTTTCCAGCAACTCCGTGCGGGTAAATTCCTTACCCAGTTGCTGGAAGAGGAAATCCCGGTCGGCATTGGGCCGGTGGCTGACTTCCGTGTTGGGGAGGAATGACAGGATATGCATGGCGTGACAGTAGAGAGGTTCCGCCAAATTTAATACGGCGTGGAAGTCTTCCGCCGAGATGGATACGTTCCAGCGGGTGACGATGCCGTCCTTGCGGTTGTCCGAAGGAATAGACTTGTCGGGTGTGAAGGGGGAGGAGGAGGAAATTTGGAGGCTGTAGGGATTCGGGTGTTCGAGCGCGCGCAACACGGCTACTTCCGACATGATCCTGCACAAATTGATAGCCATACGCGCCACAAAGCTATACATTTCTCTGTCGTTGGCTATGCTCGAACGATCGAACAACTCCGAAAAGACGGCGTCAATTTCGCTTTTCTGCTCGTTCGTGAGCTGCAGCGTGTGGATACCATTCTTCTTTATCACGTCCAGTTGTTTTTTCCATTCCAGTCCTAGAGCGTTGAATACCTCTTCCCAGTCTGTTTCGTCGTCTATAAACTGGCTGACCCATTTGTCGATTCCGTACATGTAGTAGTACAACTGGCGGGAGGATCCTCCGTCTTCCGTTGTCGGGATGAAGGCTTTCACTTGGAGTGGGGTGCCCGACATCAGGAGCGAAAGGCAGACTTTTTTTGTTTCCCGATATTCTTGGTTACCGCGACGGTTGTAGGACAAGAAGTCGTGGTCGAACGCTTTGCGCAGCGTGTCGCTCCAATGGCCGTGTTCCGATCCGATGGCGGTGGACAGTGTGTCGGCTTCCGACTCGAAGATAAGTCCTGTACCTTCGGAGTCCATAATGTTTTGTAGAATGCCTGTGCCGGTGTTGTTGCCCGAAATCAAGAACATTTTGTTAGGGGGCATTTGCGGGACTTCCATTTTCGACCGCTCTTTTCCCATCGCGTCGTATTCGGCTTTTTCTTTTTTATAGATCTTCATTTGCTCCGCCACTTTCGCGCGAATCTCGTCATGGATGGGTTGCACGAGCAGGCGGAGGTAGGAGAGGATGCCTTTGCCGGAAGCAGAGGGCGCCACGATGAAACATTGGAGGCTGGGATAATAGTATTTGTCGCCATAGAGGCATCGCACGTGGCGCGACATGCAAGCTCCCAGCGCGGTGAATGCTCCCATCAGCATGATGTCGCGTTGAATCTCACTTTTCGCAACTTTGATGATACGCTGCAGGAGTTTCGGCCAGTTTGCTTCCGGCAGAGTGGGGAGCGGGTGTTGCGGATCGCTACCGGATAGCAGTTCTTCTTTTTCTTCCGTGATCGTTTCTTCGTCTGTTTCCTCATTTGCCACCTTATTATACGCGCGTGCCTGTGTGAGAGTTTGAGGGGTTGTCCTTACTGTCCCCACTGTCTCCACATAGCTGATGGCGACTCCCGTCGCTTCGGCCAGGTGGAAAGCGGTGCCCAGGTGCACTTCTCCACGTTGGGTGTGGAGTGCGTTGGAGAATACCCGTTCGGCATGTTCGCGCTGATACTTGGGAGACACCCGGCATAGGCGGTGAAAAAATTCACGTCCTGCTTCGCCGCAATCCGTTGCGATGGCGAATGACAATTGTACGTATTCAAGATAAGTGGGAGCAATGTCCGCTCCTGCCGCTTCGACTGCTTCGGTGAGACGGCATAAAGATTCAATATCAGTCATTTGGATTTATGATTTTTGATTTATGATTTATTCGTTGGTGGTTCTGAACAATGCTTCCGGGTCGTAACTAAGGAAACAGGATCTCACGAGGTCTTTGCCGGAGAAATCTACTTTGGATTTTGTTTCGGAAGAAACTGCTGTTACCGTATTGTATGCCGTCTCTACGTACCGCATCGCCCAACTCATGTTGTCTGTGATATTTTGGACATCATTTGTCGTGGAGGAATAATGGCAGGGAACAAATGCCTTTACACCCAGTCCGCTGGGGCTGATAAAGGTGAGTACAGGTTGTAGGAGAGGATCGTCATAGAGCATACGTCGCATTTCCACTGCTTCCTGATAAGAGTGGAGACCGTCCACATCTACTATCACCAGGTGAGACGGGGAGACGAAATCCTTACTGCTACGGCGGGTGAATGTGCCGCAGGGGGTCACATATGGTAGTAATGACGCTTTGGCGGTTCGTATATCTTCGGAGTTGCGTACTTGTTCGGTCAGGGCTTTGAGATTCTCGTTGCAAGTAATCATTTGGAAAACTTGTTCGATGGAGACTTCGCAGAAGGGGATAAGCGTGGGAGGAGTCATCAGTCGGCCTTGTTTGTCTTTGATAGGAGCGATAGGTGGCATGAAATAGGACATTCTGTAGTTGTTTGGCATCATTTTCTTTTTGTTTCAAGTTAAAATATTTATTTTTGCAAAAAATATGAGTGTGTTTCAAAACACGGCGTAAAATTAGTAAATGCAAAATAGACATCGTCCCGACATGTTGGGATGAAAGTGAAAATAATTAACCGTTACGGTGTGATTTTAACAATAAAAAAGAATGGAAAATGAAAAAGGTTTTTATGTAGCTTTAGGAGTTTACATAGGAGAGTTGCAAAAGCGTGCGGATTTGAAAAATGACGAAATATGCAAGAGCGTACACATCGGCCACTCTACTTTTAATGATTTAAAAAAGGGGCAAAACGCCCATTGAGTGATTACGTAAAAGTGGTGGAGTGCTGTCTGGATGCCTTCAATGAAGAGGAAGCCGGGGTTATCTGGGATGAATGGAGGAGAATGTATTTTCGATACAGGAGAAGAAAAGAGGAGGAGAGAGGAGAACGGTGAAAACAGATAAAGTAAAAGCTGCAGGCGGGAAAAAGTTTCCCGCCTGCGGTCTTTATGAATGAATTTTTTTGTAGCTTTGTGAAAAATAAGATTGATATGGAAGATTTGCAAAGATTATATCCTATCGGGATACAGACTTTCTTTAAGATACGTGAGGGGAATTTTCTCTATATTGACAAGACGGAATATGTGTACCGGATGACGCATTCGGCTTCCAGCTATCTGTTTCTAAGCCGTCCCCGACGTTTCGGAAAATCATTGCTTACCAGTACCATTCACTGTTATTTCGAGGGACGGAAGGATTTGTTTGAGGGACTGGCCATAGAGACATTGGAGAAGGAATGGATACAACACCCGGTGTTGCACTTCGACATGAGTACCGCTAAACATGTGGACAGGGAGCAACTGAACGCGGAACTGGAATTGAAACTCATGGCATACGAGGAGATTTATGGACGTGTAGAAGAGGAACTGTATGTGAATCAGCGTCTGGAGGGACTTATAAAACGTGCTTATAAGCAGACCGGTAAAAAAGTGGTTGTCTTGATAGACGAATATGACGCTCCTCTGCTCGATGTGGTTCATGAGGAGAAAAATCTGCCGCAGTTGCGTAATGTGATGCGCAATTTTTACAGTCCGTTGAAGGCGTGTGATCCTTATTTACGCTTTGTCTTTCTTACGGGTATAACCAAGTTTTCGCAACTTAGCGTGTTCAGTGAACTTAATAATATCACCAATGTGAGTATGCTGCCTGATTATGCTGCCATTTGCGGTATCACTGCTGAAGAACTTCGCACTCAAATGGTTCCCGATGTAGAGAGTCTGGCTACCCGGTTGGGAATCACTGCAGAAGAGATGTTGGACAAACTGAAGGAGAATTATGATGGTTATCATTTTTCGTGGCCGTCGCCCGATGTTTTCAATCCTTTCAGTTTGCTGAAGGCGATGGCTTTGGGAGAGATCGGCTCTTATTGGTTTGAGAGTGGCACACCCACTTATATCATAGAGATGCTGCGCAAATATGCTGTGTTGCCATCAGAAATTGGTGGCGAGGAAGCGTCTCCCAGTGATTTTAACGTACCTTTGGAGTTGGCGACTAATTATATGCCGTTGCTTTATCAGGCCGGTTACCTTACGATAAAGGGTGCGGATTTGGAATTTGACGCGTATATGCTTGATATTCCAAACAAAGAGGTGCGTATCGGTCTGATGAAAAGCCTGATTCCCTCTTATGTGACGAGTGACAGTCATGAGGTGAACAGTGTGGTGCGTAATTTGGCGCGTAACATTGTGCGGGGAGATATGGACGAGGCTTTGAAGCTGCTTCAGGCTTTTCTTTCCACTGTGCCTTATTGCGACAACACGGATTATGAGGGACATTACCAGCAGATGCTATATGTGATATTCTCATTGCTGGGCATTTATACCGATGTGGAGGTGCACACGCTGAAAGGACGTGTGGATATGGTGCTTCGCACCAAGACTACTCTTTATCTGGTAGAGCTGAAATTGAATCAAAATGCGGAGACTGCCATGAAGCAAATTGATTTGCAGCAATATGCAGATCGTTTTGCTCTTTGCGGGCTTCCGGTGGTAAAGGTTGCAATAAATTTTAGTGCGGAGACTCGGACAATTGCTGATTGGGTGATTTTAAGAGAGACGTACGCATAGTTGCATTGTAATTTAAATAATTTTAGAAGAGTATGAGTAGCAAGATATACCCCATTGGTATACAGAACTTTGAAAAAATCCGGAAAGACGGTTATTTCTATATTGATAAGACTGCTTTGATTTATCAGATGGTGAAGACAGGCAGTTATTATTTCTTGAACCGTCCCCGTCGTTTTGGAAAAAGTCTGTTGATATCTACGCTTGAAGCGTATTTCTTGGGCAAGAAAGAACTTTTTGAGGGCTTGGCCATGGAAAAGCTGGAAAAGGATTGGATTACATATCCCATTTTTCATATCGATCTTAATACGGAGAAGTATGATACGCGGGAGAGTCTGGATAGCATATTGAATTTCACATTGGAGAAATGGGAACAGCAATATGGCACCGCCCCGTCAGAAACAACTTTTGCATTGCGTTTTCGCGGCCTTATTGAACGGGCTTACAAGCAAACCGGGCAACGGGTTGTCATTCTGATTGATGAATATGATAAGCCCATGTTACAAGCAATAGGTAATGAGGAGCTTCAGAAGGAATTCCGTAATACCATGAAAGCTTTTTATAGTGTGCTGAAGACCATGGATGGTTGTATTCAATTTGCATTTTTGACGGGAGTGACGAAATTCGGTAAGGTAAGCGTGTTCAGCGATTTAAATAATCTCGATGACATCTCAATGCGGAAGCAATACGTGGATATTTGCGGAGTTTCTGAAAAAGAATTGCATGATAATCTGGAAATTGAACTGCATGAACTGGCGGATGCAAAGGAGCTGACTTATGGTGAACTGTGCAATAGATTGAGGGAGTACTATGATGGCTATCATTTTACATACAATTCTATCGGAATATATAATCCGTTCAGCTTGCTTAATACTTTTAAATATAAAGAGTTCGGTAGTTATTGGTTTGAAACGGGAACTCCTACTTATCTAGTGGAGTTGCTGAAAAAACATCATTATGACTTGGGACGTATGGCGCATGAGGAAACGAGTGCCGCTGTATTGAACAGTATTGATTCGACATCGGACAATCCCATTCCGGTCATTTATCAGAGCGGTTATCTCACTATCGAAGGATATGATAACGAATTTGGAATTTACAGTTTAGGGTTCCCGAATCGCGAAGTAGAGGAAGGGTTCATCAAATTCTTGCTTCCTTTTTATGCAAACACCAATGCGGTAGAGACGGAGTTTGAAATACAAAAGTTTGTTCGTGAAATACGTGTCGGAGATTATGATTCTTTTTTCCGTCGTCTCCGGAGTTTCTTTGCTGATACTCCTTATGAGCTTATCCGTGATTTGGAATTGCATTATCAGAATGTACTTTTTATAGTCTTTAAACTGGTCGGATTTTATGTGAAGGCGGAATACCACACAAGTGAAGGACGTATCGACTTAGTTCTGCAAACTGATAAGCTTGTTTATGTGATAGAATTCAAATTTGACGGGACAGCGGAAGACGCCTTACGACAAATCAACGAGAAACATTATGCACTTCCTTTTGAGGCCGACGGCAATCGCCGATTATTTAAAATAGGAGTGAACTTTGACGCGAAAATGCGGAATATTGAGAGGTGGATAGTGGAATAATCTGTGAAATAATTGATGGAAAATCCCGGCTGAAGAAATAAAACGGCTGGGATTTCTTGTTTTGGATAGCTATTTGTCATTATTAGAAAATATCAAATGGTAGGCATATCTTTTCCGTGTGCGATAACGAAAACACAAAAAATAACATTTTATTAGGTAGAAAAAGTTGGGGGAATGCTTCGTAGTTCACAAATAATGATTAAATTTGCCGCGATTTGTAATGCGGAGTTTGCAAAATGACGAATAATACTATAAAGCATCTAGGTATTGTGGAAAACATACAGGGTTCTCATCTGTCGGTGAGGATTGTCCAGACATCGGCTTGTGCGGCATGTAGCGCAAAGGGGCATTGTTCCTCGGCGGATAGTAAGGACAAAATCATAGATATCATAGATACCGCAGCTTCTTCCTATCAGGTGGGAGAGAAGGTGATGGTGGTCGGCGAAACGTCGATGGGCATGATGGCGGTAGTGTTGGCTTTCGTACTTCCTTTCGTACTTCTTATATTTTCGTTGTTTCTTTTGATGGCATTGATAGAGAATGAACTGTATGCAGCTCTTCTTTCTCTGGCTGTCCTTATACCTTATTATTTCGTTTTATGGCTTAACAAAACGCGACTCAAACAACAATTTTCATTTACTATAAAACCAATAAATAACTAAAAACATTATGAATTTGATTCTGATTGCAGTGATTTCATTGGGAGCTATAGCGCTCGTGCTGGCCGCTATTCTTTATGTGGCTTCCAAGAAATTTGCCGTGTATGAAGACCCGCGGATTGCCCAGGTGGGAGAAGTGCTTCCCCAGGCTAATTGTGGTGGATGTGGCTATCCCGGTTGTAGCGGCTTTGCCGACGCTTGCGTCAAAGCCGGTTCGCTGGATGGTAAATTCTGCCCCGTAGGCGGACAGCCTGTCATGGCACAAATTGCTGATATCCTAGGGCTTGCAGCCGGAGAAGCTGAACCGATGGTAGCAGTGGTAAGATGTAACGGAACGTGTATGAATCGTCCGCGTATTAATCAGTACGACGGTGCGAAGAGTTGCGCTATTGCCGCTTCGCTCTATGGTGGGGAAACGGGTTGTAGTTACGGATGTCTGGGGTGTGGCGACTGTGTGGCTGCCTGCCAGTTCGATGCCATCCACATGAATCCTGAAACAGGACTTCCGGAAGTGGATGAAGCGAAATGTACCGCTTGCGGTGCCTGTGTGAAGGCTTGTCCGAAGGCGATCATCGAAATCCGTCCGCAAGGAAAGAAATCACGCCGTGTGTATATCTCTTGTGTGAATAAAGACAAGGGAGCTGTGGCACGCAAGGCTTGTACGGTGAGTTGTATCGGCTGTGGCAAATGCGTGAAGACTTGTCCGTTCGAAGCTATCACGTTGGAGAACAACTTGGCTTACATCGATCCGCACAAGTGCAAATCTTGCCGGAAATGTGTGGAAGTCTGTCCGCAGAATACCATTATCGAATTGAATTTCCCGCCGAGGAAACCGAAAGAAGAAGCTCCGGCTGCTCCAAAACCGGCTGCTGTTTCTAAAGAAGCGGTGGAAACTCCTGCACCGGCGGCAAAAGTGGAAACTCCTGCTGAAAAGGCTACAGAAGCTCCGAAAGTAACAGAATAATAACAGAATAAAATACAGAACTGTATGTTAAAGACATTTTCAATTGGTGGAGTTCATCCACACGAAAATAAATTGTCGGCACATCAACCTATTATCACAGCGGAAGTTCCTGCAAAGGCTGTTATTTTGCTGGGGCAGCACATTGGTGCGCCTGCAAAACCGGTTGTAGCGAAAGGGGATGTGGTAAAGGTAGGCACTAAGATTGCTGAACCTGCCGGCTTTGTTTCGGCAGCAATTCACTCTTCAGTCAGTGGTAAAGTGGCGAAGATTGATACTATTGTCGATGCCAGCGGTTATGCGAAACCTGCTATCTTTATCGATGTGGAAGGCGACGAATGGGAAGAAACAATCGACCGTAGCGCCACACTGGTGAAGGAATGTGAGCTTTCCGCAGAAGAGATCGTGAAGAAAATTGCCGATGCCGGAATCGTTGGTCTGGGTGGTGCTTGTTTCCCTACACAGGTGAAACTTTGTCCTCCTCCTTCTTTTAAAGCTGAATGTGTGATTATCAATGCCGTAGAATGTGAACCTTATTTGACTGCCGACCATCAGCTGATGCTGGAACACGCGGAAGAAATCATGGTAGGCGTTTCTATCCTGATGAAAGCGGTGAAAGTGAATAAGGCATTTATCGGAATCGAAAATAATAAGCCGGATGCTATCGAACTGATGACGAAAGTGGCTTCCAGCTACGCAGGCATCGAAGTAGTGCCCTTGAAGGTGAAATATCCGCAAGGAGGTGAAAAGCAGCTGATCGATGCGATCACCAAACGTCAGGTGGCGAGCGGTGCGTTGCCTATCTCTACGGGAGCAGTCGTGCAGAACGTGGGAACGGCGTTTGCCGTTTATGAAGCTGTGCAGAAGAATAAACCGTTGTTTGAACGGGTGATTACCGTGACGGGAAAGTCGGTTGCGAAGCCGTCCAATTTCTTGGCTCGTATCGGTACACCGATGAAACAATTGATTGACGCTTGCGGTGGTTTGCCCGAAGATACGGGTAAGGTGATCGGTGGCGGTCCGATGATGGGTAAGGCGCTCGTAAATATCGAGGTTCCTACTGCGAAGGGCAGTTCCGGCATCCTGATTATGAACCGGAAGGAAGCCAAACGTGGTGAAGCTCAAACCTGTATCCGTTGTGCGAAGTGCGTGAGTGCCTGTCCGATGGGACTGGAACCGTACTTGCTCGGAGCTTTGTCCGAAAACGGAGATTTTGAAACAATGGAAAAAGAAAGAATCATGGATTGCATCGAGTGCGGCTCTTGCCAGTTCACTTGTCCTGCCAACCGTCCGCTGCTCGACTACTGTCGTCTGGGTAAAGGCAAAGTAGGCGCTATGATTCGTGCACGTCAAGCTAAAAAATAACGAATATGGAAAATAAATTAATCGTATCACTATCGCCCCACGTTCATGGCGGAGACAGCGTACAGAAAAATATGTATGGCGTGCTGATTGCACTGATTCCGGCTTTTCTGGTGTCTCTCTATTTCTTCGGACTGGGTGCCCTGATTGTCACGGCTACTTCCGTTGCGGCTTGTTTGTTCTTCGAATGGGCGATCGGAAAATATTTAATGAAGAAACCGACCACCACCATCTGCGACGGCTCTGCCATCATCACAGGTGTGTTGCTGGCATTTAATTTACCGTCTAACCTGCCTGTCTGGATTATCATCCTCGGTGCACTATTTGCTATCGGTGTAGGTAAGATGTCTTTCGGCGGATTGGGCTGCAATCCTTTCAACCCGGCATTGGCAGGTCGCGTATTCCTGCTGCTTTCTTTCCCGGTGCAGATGACCAGCTGGCCGGTAGTCGGACAGTTGACCGCTTATACGGATGCTACCACCGGTGCCACTCCGCTGGCCTTGATGAAGCAAGCCATTTACGGTGACACTGCCGCTTTAAGCCAGATTCCGGACGCATTGACCTTGCTGATCGGACAGAATGGCGGATGCTTGGGTGAAGTGAGTGCACTGGCTCTGCTGATCGGACTCGTTTATATGCTCTGGAAGAAAATCATCACCTGGCATATTCCTGTGTCTATCCTGGCTACTGTGTTTGTCTTTGCAGGCATCATGCACCTGGCAGATCCGGAAAAATACGTTTCTCCGGTATTGCAGTTGCTTTCCGGTGGTCTGATGCTGGGTGCTGTCTTTATGGCAACCGACTATGTGACTTCTCCGATGAGTAAGAAAGGGATGCTGATCTATGGTGTATGTATCGGTCTGCTGACGGTAGTTATCCGTCTGTGCGGCGCCTATCCCGAAGGTATGTCGTTCGCCATCCTGATTATGAATGCGTTCACTCCGCTGATTAACACCTATTGTAAACCAAAACGCTTTGGGGAGGTAGCGAAGAAGAAATGAAAAAGTTAGAATCATCTTTAAAGAATATGTTGCTGGTACTTACGGGAGTGACTGCTATTTCCGTTGCGTTGCTGGCTTATGTAAATGAACTGACAAAAGGCCCCATTGCCGAAGCGAACGCGAAGACACTGAACGAGGCCTTGAAAAAGGTTCTTCCCGAATTTACCAATAATCCGGTAGCGGAAAGCGATACGATCTTCAGTGAGAAAGATGGAAAGAAGAATGTTGACTTTATCGTTTATCCGGCTAAGAACGGTGAAGAACTTGTAGGAACCGCTGTTGAAGCTAAATCAATGGGATTTGGCGGTGAACTGAAAGTGCTGGTAGGCTTTAATGCCGAAGGAAAAATCTATAACTACTCTCTGTTGGCTCACACGGAAACTCCGGGATTGGGCTCTAAAGCCGACAAATGGTTCGGAGCGTATGATCCCGTGAAAGGAGAAAAGGCAGTATCTCACGAAGAGAGTACGAAATCTATTTTGGGTATGAATCCGGGTGAAGCTCCGTTGACCGTCAGCAAAGATGGGGGAGCGGTGGATGCCATCACGGCTTCTACCATAACTTCACGTGCTTTCTTGAATGCCGTGAATGCTGCTTATCAAGCCTATAAGGCCGAAGGCGGGGAAGTGAACGGGGTAACCGGTGCTTCTCAAAAAGCGAAAGGCGCGGACGCAGATGCTGCTGACGCTGCTACGGGAGCTACGATCAAAGTTGAACTAACTGATTCAGTCAGTGCTAAATAAGAAAGGAGACAGATATGAATAACTTTAAAGTAATGATGAACGGGATTATCAAAGAGAATCCTACGTTTGTACTCCTGCTCGGTATGTGTCCTACATTGGGTACTACATCATCGGCTATCAATGGTATGGGTATGGGACTGGCTACCATGTTCGTATTGATCTGCTCGAATGTGGTGATCTCTTTAATAAAGAACCTGATTCCGGACATGGTGCGTATCCCATCGTTTATTGTGGTGATTGCGTCTTTCGTGACCTTGCTTCAAATGGTGATGCAGGCTTACGTGCCGGGACTGTATGCTACACTCGGTCTTTTCATTCCGTTGATTGTAGTGAACTGTATTGTACTGGGACGTGCCGAAGCCTTCGCTGCCAAGAATAACGCAGTTGCTTCTATGTTCGACGGTATCGGTATGGGGCTTGGCTTTACCATCGCCCTGACTTTACTGGGTGCTGTCCGCGAGTTTTTGGGAACCGGTAAAATCTTCGATTTGACCATCATGCCGGAAGAATATGGAATGTTGGTGTTTGTATTGGCTCCGGGCGCTTTCATCGCTTTGGGATACCTCATTGCGTTGATTAACAGTTTCAAGAAAGCCTAATTCAATTAAATAAGAAAAGAATATGGAATATATATTGATATTTATTTCGGCAATCTTTGTAAACAACATCGTGTTGTCGCAGTTCCTGGGTATCTGTCCGTTCCTGGGCGTATCCAAGAAGGTGGAAACTGCGATGGGTATGAGCGCTGCGGTTGCTTTCGTGTTGACCATCGCTACCATCGTCACCTTCCTGATTCAGAAGTTTGTACTGGATGTTTTCGGACTGGGATACTTACAGACGATTACATTCATTCTGGTGATTGCCGGATTGGTGCAGATGGTGGAAATCATCCTGAAAAAGGTGTCTCCGGCTCTGTATCAGGCTTTGGGTGTGTTCTTGCCGCTGATTACAACGAACTGTTGTATTCTTGGTGTCGCTATCCTGGTGATTCAGAAAGACTATGACCTGCTGACAGGTGTTGTGTACGCATTCTCTACAGCTATCGGCTTCGGTCTGGCACTGGTGCTTTTTGCCGGATTGCGCGAACAGATGAGCCTTGTGAAAATTCCGAAAGGAATGCAAGGAACTCCGATTGCTTTGATTACCGCCGGTTTGCTTGCTATGGCATTCATGGGATTCTCCGGCGTGGTGTAAGGATTTACAGTTGATAATTAAATAGAGGATTGGAAGCTCTGCTGTGTGGCGACATACAGGTTAGAGTTTCCAATTCTTTTTTATACCTAAATGCTACCAAATCGTACCTTAATTACTTTTCAGCAAATAAATTTGTGGCAGATTATTGCAATTCCATTTTATTTCCATACATTTGTAACTCAAACAATAATAAGCCGAGAAACTAACCATTTTTTATAAAGTATATGAAAGAAAGAATTTTAGTAACAGGCGGGACAGGATACATTGGGTCTCATACTGTTGTAGAACTACAAAACAGTGGATATGAAGTAATCATCATCGATAATTTATCAAATTCAAGTGCCGACGTTGTTGACAATATAGAGAAAGTTTCCGGTATTCGCCCAGTTTTTGAAAAGTTGGACTGTTTGGACTTTGCCGGTCTGGATGCAGTATTTGCAAAATATAAAGGAATTAAGGCAATCATTCACTTTGCAGCTAGCAAAGCAGTAGGAGAGTCGGTACAAAAACCGTTGCTTTACTACCGTAATAACCTGGTTTCTTTGATTAACCTTCTCGAACTGATGCCAAAACATGGAGTAGAAGGTATTGTGTTCTCTTCTTCTTGTACAGTATACGGTCAGCCGGACGAGCTGCCGGTAACGGAAAAAGCTCCGATCAAGAAAGCGGAATCACCTTATGGAAATACCAAACAGATCAATGAAGAGATTATTCGTGATACGGTAGCTTCAGGTGCTCCGATCAATGCGATCATGTTGCGCTATTTCAACCCGATTGGCGCGCATCCTACAGCATTGCTGGGTGAACTGCCTAACGGGGTTCCTCAAAACCTGATTCCATATCTGACCCAGACAGCCATCGGTATCCGTGAGAAACTTAGCGTGTTTGGTGACGATTATGATACACCGGACGGTTCTTGTATCCGTGACTTTATCAATGTCGTTGACTTGGCTAAAGCACACGTGATTGCTATCCGTCGTATCTTGGAAAAGACACAAAAAGAAAAAGTAGAAGTATTTAATATTGGTACAGGACGTGGTGTTTCTGTATTGGAATTAATAAATGGCTTTGAAAAAGCCACTGGCGTAAAATTGAATTATCAGATTGTCGGACGTCGTGCAGGTGACATTGAAAAAGTTTGGGCTAACCCGGATTTTGCTAATAAAGAGTTGGGTTGGAAAGCCGTAGAAACTTTAGAAGATACTTTACGCTCTGCATGGAACTGGCAGCTGAAACTCCGTGAAAGAGGGATTCAATAAAAGAGAAACTTGTTTTAAATAACATAAAAGTTTAAACAAATCGTGCATGCGATTTGTTTAATTGATGCTAATCGACCTGAAGCTGTTTATGAGTATGCGAATATACGTAGATAGTACTTATGCCTCCCCGGCATAGACAGGAAAGATTGCATAGTAGTTTTGTCGTGTTTTATTTTGTGTTTGTGTTGTGACGGTACTACGACGTGAGTCGTGGTACCGTTTTTTTGGTACGCCCAGCATGGATGTTTTGTTTTATAAAATATTTAGCACTAATTCTTTTGTTATCCAAAATTATTTTGTAATTTTGTATCAAATGAATAAGATATGAGAGTAGTATCACATAAGAAATTGAAAGATTTCTACGAGACGAAAGGGTGTGAAGATTCACGTGTTGCTTTAGAACGTTGGTATGATATAGCGGAAAAAGCAGAATGGCGGAATTTGTCTGATATAAAAGCGGATTTTCTATCGACTGATTATGTGGGCAATCAACACTATGTTTTTAATATCAGAGGGAACAACTATCGGCTGGTAGTGGTTGTTAAATTTACGGTGGGATACATTTTTGTCCGTTGGGTGGGAACTCATAAAGAGTATGATAAAATAGATTGTTCAACTATATAATATAATAGATATGACTAAAATAACGAAAGAACAATACGAATTTGCATTGGCAAGAGTCGAAGAACTTCTGCCTTTGGTGGACGACAGCACTCCTGCAAATGACAAGAGCATGGTGGAGCTTTCTGTTATGTCTGATATAGTGATTGCGTATGAGAAGGAACATTTTCCTATAGAAAAACCAACCGTAGCAGAATTGATAGAATTGTCCCTTGAAGAAAAGGGGATGACACAAAAACAGCTTGCCAGTGAAATAGGGGTTAGCCCTTCACGCGTGAATGATTATATTTCGGGTCGCTCGGAACCTACTTTAAAAATAGCTCGCTTGCTTTGCCGGGTACTCAATATACACCCCGCTGCCATGTTGGGATTTTGAAAAAATAGTCAAAACATAATTGTTAGTGAGATTTATTTGTTTAATGTACCTTTGAAGCAGAATACGTCAGTTCCCCAATCAATTTCCGGTAAGACGAATCCGGGAGCAAACAGCCCGAATACGGATGAGCCGGAGCCGCTCATGGATGCGTAGATTGCTCCTTGATGATAGAGTTCTTCTTTGATTTCTCCAATGACGGGATGTTGCGGGAATACACTTGCTTCGAAATCATTGATTAACGTATCCTTCCATTCTTGTACAGGACGCTGGATTGCCTCCCTAACCGGATATTTCGGACGATGGGGATGAATGTTTGAAAAGGCTTCCCGGGTGGAAACAAAAACATTCGGTTTTATAATCATGATTTGGTAGCCGTTTAATGAAAGTTCGACCGGGGAGAAGATGTTTCCAATTCCCTCGGCAAATATCGGTCTGTTTTTGATAAAGAAAGCGCAGTCTGCTCCCAAAGTGGCAGCGTATACTTCCAATTGTTCTTCGGATACTCCCAGCTGATAATGATCGTTGAGCAACTTTAGCATGAAAGCGGCATCCGATGATCCTCCTCCCAGTCCGGCTCCTGAAGGGATGTGCTTGTATAAGTGGATTTCGATAGGAGGGAGATGAAATTCCTTATCCATCAATAAATAGGCTTTTACTACCAGATTGTCTTCAGGGTTACCGGCTATTTCCATTCCATGTTGGTGGAGAGTGAATTTTCGGTCAGCGTTAGGGGAGGTACGGATTTCCAGTGCGTCTTCCAGAGCCACCGGATAGAAAACTGTTTCCAGATTGTGGTATCCGTCCGGGCGTTTTTCCGTGATGGAAAGTCCCAGGTTTATTTTGATATTGGGAAAAGCAATCATATTTCTATTTACTATTTTACTATTTACTATTTACAGTGCTTCACATTACAATTAATCATAGCTGGATAATGTGAATCGGGAGCAAAGTTACTAAAATCTTCATTTTTCCTTATTCATTCTTCGTGATTATATTCTATCTTTGTCGTCTCGACTGGAAGAATTCCGTGATAAATGTGATAATAGAGTCTGTCCAGTCGTAAAATAATAAATAGTAAATCGTAAAATAGTAAATATCTCGATGGCCGAACAGAAAAGAAATACCCGCAATTCAAAGTCTACTAAAATACAACCGGTAAATGATTATGGTCGTATTCAGCCGCAGGCGCCTGAACTGGAAGAAGCAGTTTTGGGAGCTTTAATGATTGAAAAGGACGCTTATTCATTGGTGAGTGAAATTCTTCGTCCCGAATCATTTTACGAACGCCGGCATCAGTTGATTTATTCTGCTATCGTCGATCTTGCGGTGAACCAGAAACCGGTGGATATTCTGACTGTAAAGGAACAACTTAGTAAACGCGGAGACTTGGAAGAGGTGGGAGGTCCCTTCTATATTACTCAATTGAGTAGTAAGGTGGCTTCATCCGCACATATTGAATACCATGCCCGTATTATTGCACAGAAATCGCTGGCGCGTGAGCTGATAACGTTTACGAGCAATATTCAGAGTAAAGCGTTTGACGAGACCTTGGACGTGGACGACTTGATGCAGGAAGCGGAAGGTAAGCTTTTTGAGATCTCACAGCAGAATATGAAAAAAGATTATACGCAGATCAATCCGGTGATTGACGAAGCCTATAAACTAATTCAGAAAGCTGCGGCTCGAACCGATGGTTTGAGTGGTCTGGAGAGTGGTTTCACGAAACTTGATAAGATGACTTCGGGTTGGCAGAATTCCGACCTTATTATTATAGCTGCCCGTCCTGCTATGGGTAAGACTGCTTTCGTTCTTTCAATGGCTAAGAATATTGCGGTGGATTACCGGAACCCGGTGGCGTTGTTCTCTCTTGAAATGAGTAACGTTCAGTTGGTGAACCGTTTGATTGCGAATGTCTGCGAGATTCCGAGCGAGAAAATCAAAAGCGGGCAGTTGGCAAATTATGAATGGCAACAACTGGACTATAAACTGAAGAATCTGATGGATGCACCGCTTTACGTGGATGATACGCCGTCTCTGTCTGTGTTTGAACTTCGAACCAAAGCGCGTCGTTTGGTACGCGAACATGGGGTGCGAATCATCATCATTGACTACCTTCAGTTGATGAATGCGAGTGGGATGGCGTTTGGTAGCCGTCAGGAAGAGGTTAGTACCATTTCCCGTTCGTTGAAAGGATTGGCGAAGGAGTTGAGTATTCCAATTATCGCACTGTCACAGTTGAATCGTGGTGTGGAAAGTCGTGAAGGTATTGATGGTAAACGACCGCAGTTGAGTGACCTTCGTGAATCGGGAGCCATCGAGCAGGATGCCGATATGGTGTGCTTTATCCACCGTCCGGAATACTATAAGATATTTCAGGATGATCGTGGTAATGACCTGCGCGGTATGGCGGAAATTGTAATCGCCAAGCATCGTAACGGTGCGGTAGGCGAGGTGTTGCTCCGCTTTAAGGGTGAGTTTACCCGTTTCTCTAATCCGGAGGACGATATGGTGATTCCGATGCCGGGCGAGCCTGCAGGAGCTATGTTAGGATCGAAAATGAATACAGGTAATGCTGGTTCCATACCTCCTCCCGCACCTGATTTTGCACCGCAGACGGAGAATCCATTCGGAGCACCGGGAGATGGACCGTTACCATTTTAGTTAATAGTTGATAGTTGATAACTGATAGTGAAAATGCTCTGCGCAACATTTCTTCTATCTGTATGTTATTCCGCATGGTAACTATCAACTATAAACTTTTTTATCTAACCTTCTCGGTCAACCGAAAAATCTTATTAACTTTGCAAATCTTTTTGAGAAACAATAAAAAATTAAATATATGAATATCTCTTATAACTGGCTGAAAGAGTATGTCAACTTCGACCTGACGCCCGATGAAACGGCTGCTGCGTTGACGTCTATTGGCTTGGAAACAGGTGGTGTAGAAGAAGTGCAAACCATTAAAGGTGGTTTGGAAGGACTGGTGATCGGTGAAGTGCTGACCTGCACGGAACATCCTAATTTGACCATTTGCATATTACTACTGTCAATCTGGGAGACGGTGAACCGGTACAGATTGTTTGTGGTGCCCCGAATGTGGCTGCCGGACAGAAAGTGGTGGTAGCTACTTTAGGTACAAAACTTTATGACGGTGACGAATGTTTTACCATCAAGAAATCAAAAATCCGTGGGGTGGAATCTACTGGTATGATTTGTGCTGAAGACGAAATCGGTATCGGTACGGATCATGGTATTATCGTATTGCCGGAAAATGCTGTTCCGCTTGCTAAGGATTATTATAATATCAAGAGCGACTATGTGCTTGAAGTGGACATCACGCCTAACCGTGCGGATGCTTGCTCTCACTATGGGTGGCTCGTGACTTGTACGCTTATCTGATTCAGAACGGTAAACAGGCTACTTTGCAACGTCCGTCGGTAGACGGCTTAAAGTGGAAAACCATGACTTGAATATTGAAGTGAAGGTGGAAAACAGCGAAGCTTGTCCGCATTATGCCGGTGTTACGGTGAAAGGTGTCACTGTGAAGGAAAGCCCGGAATGGCTGAAACAAATTGCGTCTGATCGGGGTGCGTCCTATTAATAATGTAGTGGATATTACTAATTATATCGTTCATGCTTTCGGTCAGCCGTTGCATTGCTTCGATGCCGGAAAGATAAAAGGCAATGAAGTAATTGTAAAGACAATGCCGGAAGGAACCCCGTTCGTTACGCTGGATGAGGTGGAACGTAAATTGAATGAACGCGACCTGATGATTTGTAACAAGGAAGAGGCCATGTATTGCCGGTGTATTCGGCGGACTGGACTCTGGTACGGAAGCTACGACAGATGTATTCATTGAAAGTGCTTATTTCCATCCTACATGGGTGCGTAAGACAGCCCGCCGTCATGGCTTGAATACGGATGCTTTTTCCGTCTTCGAACGCGGTATCGATCCGAACAGCGTGATAT